>Ga0207969_100073_pt1 | contig 70971 bp, 53 predicted proteins | sample LakWasMet25_LOW6_2_FD_183869 | JGI IMG/M metagenome (GOLD analysis project Ga0207969, IMG submission 183869) | Freshwater sediment methanotrophic microbial communities from Lake Washington under simulated oxygen tension - Sediment Metagenome... | ecosystem: Environmental > Aquatic > Freshwater >...
GCGCGGCCACGGTGAGGGCGGGCGCGTCGGTCTGCCGGGCGGGCCGTGCGACGGCGACAGCGACTACCCTTGCAACCTTCGCGTCGCGCGAAGGTGACCACCTGATGTTGCCTGGGGTCAGGCGCTGCACGCCGATGAAGAGGCCCCACGCCGTACCCCAGGCGCGCGAGATGTGTAGAAGGGAAAGGGTTTCAACCTGCGGGCATTGCGGGCGATCGTCGGTTGACGCCTATCCCGCCTCTCTCCCCCCTATCGCGGATAAGGCACATCGTGCCTCCCGGGGAATTCCATTGGCGATATCTCTGTCGACTGCCCCGGGGACCCATCGGGGGGGTGCCACCCCGGCGACGCACCCCGAGAGCACCCTCTCGGCGGAGCAGGGGCGGCGCTCCCACCGTCGGCTGCGCGACCCACCGGGGGTGACGACAGACAGTCGATGGTCTTCGAATTGGCTGGTTTTGCGGTGGTTGCTGCTTTTACATGGCCGTGTATTCGGCGGTCTTCGGCGCCGCGGAGGCCGAGGGACTTCCTCCCGCACAAAAAATCGTCACTGCCACCGAAGCCCACATCGGGGGGCGGATGGTCCGTTGTATTTCCTCGATTTCGCCGGTTTCGCTGGATTCTTTCCAGGGAATGCCACGCCTACATATCCAGAAAGCTCCATATCGGGGTCACCCTCGCCTCCAAAAGACCCTTGATTCACCACAGTTCTCAACGATGTAGCGAGCATGGATCCAACCGAATTCTCATTTGCCACAACGGAACAACCCGGCTTTGTTCGGCCCCATGGACCGCTCATTGACCGCCTCGTTGCTCTGCGTTGCGTCTCTGGCTCTCGCCTCCGGATGTGCTCCGGTGGAAGACGCCAGCGACTCCAACTCCTCTACCAGCACCAGCGCCGTTACCGTCCGCGCCTGCCCCGAGCCCGTCACCCTCGACGGCCGCGGCGACCCGCGCAACGCGGCTGGCCAGATCCGCAACTGCTGGCCCGGCGAAGCGAAGTGCTTCTGCGATAGCGACAACGACTGCTACAGCCTCGAAGGTTACGTGGCCTGCACCCCGGTGCGCGCGGCCGCCACCACCACCACCACCTCGCGAGACTCCGGCGTTCGTGACTCCGGCGTTCGTGACTCCGGCGTTCGCGACTCCGGCACCGCGACCGCGACCGACAGCGGCGTGCGTGACTCCGGCACCGCGACCGCGACCGACAGCGGCGTGCGGGATTCCGGCACCGCGGCCCCGGCTCCGGCTCCGGCCCCGGCTCCGGCTCCGGCTCCGGCCCCGGCCCCGACGACCGGAACGACCACTCCTTCGAGCGGGCTGCGCGCCTTCCCCGGCGCGGAGGGTTACGGAGCCACCGCCACCGGCGGCCGCGGCGGTCGGGTGATCTACGTGACCAACCTCAACACCTCCGGCCCCGGCTCCTTCCAGGACGCCGTCCAGCAGACCGGCCCCCGCTACATCCTCTTCAAGGTGAGCGGCGTGATCAACGGCGACGTGCAGATGAACAACGGCGACGTGACCATCGCCGGCCAGACCTCGCCGGGCGGCATCACCGTCCGCGGGCTTCACACCACCGAGGCCAGCTACTGCGACCAGCAGTGCGGCGCCAACGCGCGCGGCATCCAGAACTTCATCGTGCGCCACCTGCGCTCGCGCCCGGCGAACGGGTCGTTTCCCGATGGTCTGCGGCTGCGCTACGCCCGCAACGGCGTCATCGACCACCTCTCCATGGGCAACGCCGAGGACGAGGCCGTCGAGATCTCGTACACCAACAACCTCACCATCCAGGACAGCGTCTTCGCGGAGACCATCGGCGGCCACGCCCAGTACGGCGGGATGCTGATCAACTACACCAACCCCGCGGCGGGCTACGCGCTCGACAACCTGACCATCGTCCGCAACGTCTGGAACCGCATCCAGGGCCGCTACCCCGAGTTCTCCCGAGAGAGCGCAGGCGCCGCGGCGGGCACCACGCTGCACGTCGAGCTGACCAACAACCTCTACTGGGACCAGCGCTACTTCATCGACGTCAACCCCACGGACATCTCCGGTAGCAACTCGGGTTCGAACATCTACTACCAGATGAACTGGGTGGGTAACTCCTCCTTCGCGCCCTCCAGCAACCACTTCGGCTTCATGTGGCTGCAGCCCTCGGGCGGCGGAACCACCGCGTACTTCGCGGACAACCGCTCCAACCTCTGGCCGAGCCGCGCGGACTGGGACCTCAACTTCTGCTGCAACGACTACAACGGCGGCGCCAACGCCCGCCCCTCCTGGGGCCGCACCACGCGCCACGCCTTCCCCGCGGTCACGGTGCTCCCGGCCTCCGGGGTGCGCGCCAACGCCCTCGCCAACGCGGGCGCCTTCCCCCGCGATCCGATGGACCGCCGGCTCATGGGCTACGTCGCCTCCGGCACCTTCGACAGCTCGCCGAGCAACACCAACCCCGCCAACGACGCGCTCCGCGTGAACTTCACGGGCGCCGGCCCCGCGGCGCCGACGGACAGCGACAACGACGGCATGCCCAACGCCTGGGAGACCGCCCACGGCACCAACCCCAACGTCGCCGACCACAACGGCACCACCGTCTCCGTCTCCATGACCGGCGTCGCCGGGTACACCAACCTCGAGTGCTACCTCAACGAGCTCGCCGCGCTCCGCGTCCGCAACAACAGCTGAGGCTCAGCTCCTCTCCCCCCCTCCGTTGGCGGCAGCGAAGTTGAAATCGCCGGACATCCCCGGCACGCTCGCTGCCCCAACGGATGCCCATGAACCCCCGCCTGCCCCGATCCTTCTCCCTCCCCTCCCTCCTGCTCCTCCTCGCCGCCCTCTCCGCCTGTAGCGAAGAGAGCGGCGTCCCCGCCGCCGACGCCGCCGTCGACGCAGGGCCTGGCGACACTCCCAGCACGGATGTCCCTTCGGCGGATGTCCCCTCGACGGATGTCCCCTCGGCGGATGTCCCCTCGATGGATGTCCCCTCGGCGGATGTCCCTTCGGCGGATGTCCCTTCGGCGGATGTCCCCTCGGCCGACCGCCCTGCCGCGGATGTCCCCGCCTCGGACGCTCCCTCGGTCGATGTCTCCCAGCCTTCGGATGCCTGCGCCCGGCCTGACATCGCCCGGCTCCCGGAGCGCATCGACTGCGGTCCCCGGAGTGGAGCCACCTGCCCGACGGGCTACTCCTGCCTCTCCTTCTCCGGGGTCGTGCTCCAGCAGTACTGCGGCATCTCCTGCCGCTCGGACTGCGACTGCCCCTCCGGGGAGCGCTGCGGAACCTACTCCGACAAGGCCGGGACGCACCCGCTCTGCGTCGCCGCCACCATGAACGCCCGCTGAGCCCTGCGACTCCCTCATGAAGACCGACACCGGCAACGCCATCGGGCTCCCGCCCATCCGCGGCGAGGAGGTCTCCCGCTTCGTCATCACGGCGCGGGCCCAGCGCTCGTTTCACACCGTCCTCGACGCCCACCAGCTCCTCGATCCGTCGCGCACCCACCTGGCCGTGGTCACCACCCGGGTGACCCACGACGCCGACGGCGGCGGCGTCGAGGTCCGCGTCGAGCAGGACCTCCGCGGCGGCGCGGTGGTCGAGGAGCTTCAGTGCGAGGCCCGCCCCTCGCTGCGCGCGCTGCGCTTCAAGCGCTCCATGGTCGACGGCCACGGCGTCGAGTGCCGCTCCGAGACGGTGGACTTCACCCGAGGCCCGCTGCGCTTCCCCGGGGACACCTACCCCGAGGTCTGCCTGCCCTTCCTGCTACGGGGGCAGCCCTTCGACGGCAAGCGTCGCTCGGTACACGCCTGGATCGCCGACCGCATGGTCGCCAAGGTCTATTACGAGGAGCACAAGACCGTGAGCCTGAGCGTCCCGGCCGGGCGCTTCGAGGTGCGCGAGGTGACCATGTACCCGGACATCAACGACTGGGTTCACCTCGGCCGCGTCATCACCGAGCTCTCCAAGCCGCTGCTGCCGAAATACAAGCTCTGGTATGAGAAGTCCTCGCCGCACCGGCTGGTGCGCTTCGAGGGTCCGCACGGCCCGCCCGGCGCCCCGGAGATCATCCTCGAGCTGACCACCTGAGAGGGTAATCGTTCGGTGGTGGAGCAAGCTGCTCGTTTGACGCTGGGGTGAGCGCCAACGCGCGAACCCGTGCGCCTGGCATGGCGCGTAGAAAGGAGAAGATCCCAGGGCCCTGACGGAGGGAACCTGACACCGACGAGACAAGGGCACGCATGACGGGACGCCGGTCCGCGAAGGGCCGTACACCGTTCTTCACCGCGAGGGCGTGTCTGGTGGAAGTCATAGGTGCGTGACCGTTCCGAACGAGAGTGAAGCGCCGTAAGGCTCGCGCGTCGGGTGAGCTGCCGGGTAGCAGCAAAGCCCTGTTTCCGTCGGTGGCGCGCGGGTAGTGGCGACGGGATGGCCACAACAAGTCTACGCGTCTTACCCAGGGAGATCTGCTGGGCCCCGCGGGAGCAGCGGTAGGTCCGAGAACGAGAGAACGGAGACCGATGACCCAGCAGAAGTCAGAGCGCGGCGAAGTACCGCAAGGCCGTCGAAAGACGGTCCCAACCGACGCCCCAGGACGTCGGGGAGGGAAGGCCGCGCCGGTCGACCAACAGACGGTGCAACTTTGCCTGCGCTTCGGGACAGCAGAAAACCCGGCGACTCCTGTCGTCGAGGCCGTCGACGGTGCGGAGGCGGACCGATCCGTCCCTGTGCCGCTCGCGGCGCCGAAGCCGAAGCGCAACCCAGAGATCGCCCCGTCGGCGACGATGGAAGAGGTCTGCAAGCTGCTTGAAATCGCCTTCCAGAAAGTAGCGTCGAACCAGGGAGCCCCGGGGCCGGATCGGCAGCGCATCGAGTTCGTGCGCGAGCACTGGCGCGAGATCCTGCCGAGGCTGAAGTCCGCGTTGCTCAACGGCACCTACGCGCCGGGAGAGATCCGTCGCGTGTGGATCGAGAAAGCAGGCGGCGGTCAGCGCGGTCTGGGCATCCCGAACGTGATCGACCGCGTGGTGCAGGAGTCCGTACGAAGGGTTCTCGAACCGCTGTACGAACCGACGTTCCACGAGGGGAGTCACGGGTTTCGGCCGGGGCGCAGCTGCCACACGGCGATCGCCGCGGCGCGCGAGCATCTCGAAGCGGGGTACGAGTGGGTGGTGGACATCGATCTGGAGAAGTTCTTCGATCGCGTGTCTCACCAACGGCTGTTGGCGCGGCTCGCACAGCGCGTCTCCGACGGTCGCCTGCTCGTGCTCCTCGACGCGATGCTCAAGGCGTCCGTGGTGATGCCCGAGGGCGTGGTGGTGAGCACGGAGGAGGGGGTTCCCCAAGGGGGCCCGCTCTCGCCGCTGCTCAGCAACGTCGTGCTCGACGAGCTCGATCGCGAGCTCGCCGCGCGCGGCCACCGGTTCGTGCGGTACGCCGATGATTGCAACATCTACGTCCGCAGCGAACGCGCCGGGCAGCGCGTGATGGCGTCGATCACGGCCTTCATCGAGCGGCGCTTGCGCCTCACGGTGAACGCCGCGAAGAGCGCCGTCGCCCGACCCGAGGAACGACACTTCCTGGGCTTCTCCCTGCGGCGCGAGCCGTTGGACGGCTCCTCGGAGGTGTCACTGTCGAAGCGATCGAAGGGTCGCATCGACGCGAAGATCCGCGAGCTGACGCCGCGAACGTGGGGACAATCGCTCGACGCGTGCATCCTCTCGATCAACGCGTACCTGCTCGGCTGGATCGGCTTCTTCGGGATCTGCACCGCCGCCATCGAACGCACGCTGGGGGTCCTGGACGCGCACATCCGGCGACGGCTGCGCGCGATCCAGCTCCGGCACTGGAAGACGAAACGAACCGCAGCAACGAGACTGATCCAGCTCGGTGTCTCACGGAAAATGTCATGGCGGGGCGTGTACGCAGGGCGCCGGTCCTGCTGGGCGCTGAGCCATAGCAACGCAGTCGAACGAGGACTCCGCAACGCGTATTTCGCCGACCGGGGGCTCGTCTCGCTGCATGCGAAGTGGACCGCGAGATACAAGGCCATCGTCGCCCCGGTGCAGCTCACGCTGGCACCGGGATAAGCGAGGTCGTGAACCGACCGGCCGGGGGGGTGAACAACCTCCGGTCCCGAAGAGCCGGATGTGAAAAGCACTTGTCCGGTTCCGTGAGAGGCGCCCCAGGCAACTGGGGCGCCTACTCGATCAGCGTCAAACGAGCGGCTTGCCCCACCGCTGAACTGATACCTGAGAGGAGCCAATGGCCATGGAGATCGTGCTGGTGATGGGATACCCCGCGTCGGGCAAGTCGACGTGGACGGCGCAACACTTCAGCGGGCACCGTCGCATCAACCGCGACTCGCTCGGAGACCTCTCCCTCGACCAGCTCTGCCCCCTGGTGGAGGGCGCCCTCGACGAGGGATCTCCCGTGGTGCTCGACAACACCTACGCCACCCGGGAGTCTCGCGCCCCGGTGCTCGACGTGGCCCGACGACGCGGTGTTCCCGCGCGCTGTGTGTGGCTCGACAGCACCATCGAGCAGGCCCAGTACAACGCCGTCGAGCGGCTGGTGCGGAAGCACGGCCGGCTGCTCTCCCCGGCGGAGATCAAGCAGGCCGGCCGCAGCGACCCGAACACCTACGGCCCCGCGGTGCTCTTCCGACACCGGAAGCTCTTCGAGGCGCCCACCGCGGCGGAGGGCTTCGCCTCCATCGAGAAGGTCGCCTTCCAGCGGGGAGCGCAGCCCGGGGGATATACGCAGAAGGCCCTGCTGCTCGACTACGACGGCACGCTCCGGCGGACGAGGAGCGGCGACAAGTACCCGCTGACGCCCGAAGACGTGGAGGTGCTTCCGGGGCGCGCGGAGGTGCTCAAGCGATATGCGGCCGAGGGCTATCGGCTGCTGGGGGTCTCCAACCAGAGCGCCGTCTCCAAGGGGACCCTCACCGAGGAGGGAGCCCGGCGGTGCTTCGCCCGCACCAACGAGCTGCTCGGGGTGGACATCGAGGTGGCCTTCTGCCCGCATGACCCGGCGCCCATCAGCTGCTGGTGCAGGAAGCCCATGCCGGGCCTCGGGGTGGCCTTCATCGAGAAGTACAAGCTCGACCGGGCGCAGGTCGTGATGGTGGGCGACATGACCACCGACCGCACCTTCGCCGCGAGGGCGGGCGTGCGCTTCGTCGACCAGGCGGACTTCTTCGGCTGAGGCGCCTCCGGTGCCCACCCGCCGCCAACCGGCGGTGGCGGATCGAGGGACATCCCACGAGGGATATCCCATGAAAGCGCGGTGGCCCCTTCGTTGCTCCAGTGCCTCCCTGAACAGGAGGCATTGCGATGACGAGACAATCTTCCCGATGGTCCATTGGGGTGGCGGCGGCGCTTGTCGGGTGCCTGGAGCGCCCAAGCGCGCAGCCCGTCGAGCGGCTCAACGCGAGCTTCACCACGGAGATATTCAACAACGGAGTCGACAGCGTCGACATGCTCTTCGTGGTCGACAACTCCAACTCCATGAGCGCGTATCAGCAGCGCCTCGGAGCGCAGTTTCGGGTGCTCATCGACCAGCTCGTGGCGCCGCCGGTCGACCCCGCCACCGGGCGCCCGGCGCGCCCGCCGGTGAAGAGCCTCCACGTCGCGGTGGTCTCCTCCGACCTCGGGACCCCGGGCTCCAACGTGGGGAGCTGCAACGTCAGCGCGGACGTGGGCGACGACGGGCTGCTCAACCCCATCCGCTCGGGCCGCGCCATGGCCGCGCACCGACCCTGGACCACGCTGCCCGTGGGGTCGCGCCCGGCGCGCTGCACCACCGACCCCAACCAGTACCCGAGCTTTCTCACCTTCGACGCGGACTCCACGAACGCCGACGGGTTTCGAGAGGACTTCGTCTGCAACGCCTTCCTCTCCACGCAGGGCTGCGGCCTGGAGCAGCAGCTCGAGTCGGCCTACCGCGCCCTGGTGGTGCGCAACCCCCGAGAGCAGGCCGGGAACACCGACGCCAACGCGGGCTTCGTGCGCCCTGACGCCGTGCTGGGCATCGTGGTCATCAGCGATGAAGAAGACGGCTCGGTGCGCGATTGCCGATATGCCGAGGCGGGGCAGCCCTGCGCCGACGCGCTCTCCGTCTACGACATCGGCGCGGCGGGGTGGGGCGACGACCGCGAACTCAACCTGCGATTCTATACGTACACCCCAGGGTCGGCCCAGGATCCGACCTGGCCGATCGATCGCTACATCGACCCGCGCAATCCCAACAGGGGATTCACTTCCCTGAAGCCGGGGCATCCCGATCGGGTGGTCTTCGCGGGCATCATCGGGGTTCCGCTGCAGGTTCCGGTGCGGGGCGAGCGCGTCGACTGGAACCGACTGCTGGGCACGACCCCGCAGGGCGAAGACGCCATGGAGGGGACGGCCGCCGAGGGGCCATACACCATGCGCCCCAACCGTCGGGAGCCGAGCTGCCCGGGGAGCGCGATGGTCCCGGCGTGCAGGGAGGAGGGGACGCGCTTCGATCCGAGCTCGGCGAGCTGCTCCAGCCTCGGGGCTCCGAGGGCGTGGCCGTCGCGGCGCATCGCCCAGGTCGCGCGCCGCTTCGACGAGCTCCACGGGACCGGCACCGTGGCCTCCATCTGCGCCATGGACTACGCCCCGGCGCTTGGGCAGATCGTCGACCGCATCGGCAACGCGCTCGGCGGGCGGTGCCTGCCGAGGCCGCTGCCGACGATCCCGAGCGCCCCGGCGGCGGGAGAGACCGTGAGGGTGTCGTGCGTGGTGAGGGAGAGCCTCCCGGCGGGGGCGCGCTGCGACGCGGCGCACGGGCGACGGCTCAGCGAGCGCACCGCGGACGGGAGAGAGGTGTGCCTGGTGGACCAGGTGCCGGTGCCGCTGGGTGGAGCGCCGGTGGCGGGGGCGCACGGGTTCTATTACGACACGAGGCCCGATCCGCAGAACCCGGCGTGCGTGCAGCGCATCGCCTTCAGCGATGGGGACAGCGTCCCCAGCGGGGCGAGGGCGCAGGTGGACTGCGTGGCGCTCGCGTCGGATCCGACGGGGGAGGGGAGCGCGGCGAGGTAGCGGGCGCGAGGAGCGGGGGGGCGTGCTTTTTCCCACTCAGGTTCCTGGCAGCGCTGCCGATGATAGGGAGTGAACGGGCCACACGGCGCACCTGCGGTGCGACGGGCCCCGCGTCCACACAACGGCAAACCTCGCGCGAGCGGGGGACGCAAAGCCTACGGGACTCGCAAGAGTCGGCCGGGTTGCTGAATGGAGGCTACTCATGAAGAACATCATCTGGTTGGCGGGTCTCGCGGTGGCGGCGGTCGTGGCGACTGGCTGCGCAGGCGGCCCCGAGTCGCTCGCCATGGGGAGTGACGACGCGCTCACCCAGGTCGTCGGCGAGGGCCTCGTGACCCTCTCGGCCGACCGGGAGCTGCCGGTGACGGGCGTCTCTCGCTCGATCACCGAAGCGGTCGCCATCGATGACGCCACGGCGGCCGTCGCGGCGAGCCCCTCGTGCCCGGTGGCCCCGCCCTCGGCGCTCACCATGGAGACCGCGCTCCCGATGGCCGGGTGCGTTCGCGGCTCGCTCCTCGCCTCGGACGCTGGCCGTCACTTCATCCTCCGGCCCATGGCGGGCGGCTCGTACCGCATCGCCGTGACGCACGCCGTCGACGCGCGCTTCGACCTCGGCCAGGTGACCACCACCGAGGGCGTCACCGCCTGCGCGCCCTTCGCCACCGGCCTGGTCTCCACCCGCCTCACGGTCGAAGGCACCCCCGGGGCCCTCTGCGTCGTGGTGCGCTCGGACAGCGGCGAGGCGCAGCCCTTCCGGCTCATCGCCGAGTAGCTCGGGCCAGGTACGCCAGAGCGGCTACTGCGCGACCTCGACGCGGTCGCGGCCGCCCTGCTTGGCGCGGTAGAGCGCCTCGTCGGCCCTCGCCAGCAGGTCGCCCGCCCGTAGCGGGGCGGCCTCGGGCGACGCGGTCGCGCTGACCACCCCGAGGCTCACCGTGACGCGCACCGGGGCGCGCTCCCCGTCGAGCTTGACCACCTCGACCGAGCTCGCGGCCACCGCCGCCCGCACCCGCTCGGCCAGCATCAGCGCGCCCGCCGCGTCGGTGGAGGGCGCCACCACCACGAACTCCTCGCCGCCGTAGCGAGCGACGAAATCGACCTTGCGCACCGCGGCGGTGACGGTGGCCGCGACGCCGCGCAGCACCGCGTCGCCCGCGCCGTGGCCGTAGGTGTCGTTGACCCTCTTGAAGTGGTCGACGTCGAGCATCACCACCGAGAGCGGCTGACGGTAGCGCCACCAGCGCTCGACCTCCGCGTCGAGCCGCGACTCGAGGCTCCCGCGGTTGGCCGCGCCGGTGAGGGCGTCGTGCGTGGCGAGGCGCTCGAGCGCGGCGTTGAGCTCCTCCAGGCGCTCGCTCTTGCGCCGCAGTTCGGCGAGGTGCCGCCGCAGCCGCAGCAGCGCGTGCACCCGCGCCGCGAGCTCGACCCGGTCGATGGGCTTGCGGAGGTAGTCGTCGGCGCCCTGAGCGAGGCCCCGCCCGAGGCTCTCGGCGTCGCGCTGCGTCGCCATGAGCGCGATCGAGACCCCCTCGAGCGAGGGCATCGCCCGCAGCCGCGCCAGCACCTCGAGCCCGTCGCCGTCGGGCAGCGACGCGCTCAGCAGGATCACGTCGACCTCGCCGCGACCGGCCTCGGCGAGCGCCTCCCGCCCGCTCGCCGCGGCCACCGTGCCGAGGCCCTCCTCGCCCAGCCTCCGGCGCACCAGCTCCCTCACCATCGGCTCCGGGTCGACCACCAGCACGCGTCCCTGCTCGCTCACGCCGCACCTCCTCGAGGCCCCGCCAGCGGGACCTCCGCGACGTATCGTACCCCGCCCTCCTCGCGAGCCTCGGCCCAGAGCAGCCCCCCGTAGCCCCGCACCACGCGCCGCGCCGCGCAGAGCCCCACCGCCCGGGCGCCTCCCCCGCGCGACGGGTCGAAGAGCCCCGCGACCGCCGCCCCGTCGAGGACAGCGCCTCCGTGGGTCACCGCGAGCCTCGCCCACCCGTAGCCCCCGCGCGGCGCAGGGCGCCAGCCGAGCACCGCGGGCGCCTCGGAGGTCGCGCTCACCGAGACCTCCACGGTCACGGGAGCCCCCGCGTCGGCGCCGCGCACGGCGATCTCCGCGAGCTGCGCGATGGCCCTCGTGAGGCTCTGGATCTCCGCCCTCACCGGCACCTCCGCCTCCCCGGTCACGAGCGCGACCGCGCCCTCCAGCGGGCCCAGCGCGTAGCGGGCCACGGCGCGCAGGTCGACCGGCTCGGCCTCGGCCTCGACGGCGCCGCGCTGCACCAGCTCGAGCACCCCGTCGGCCCGAGCGACGAGCTCCGCGCAGCGCGCCCTCGCGTCGGCCGCCACGCCCGCGCGCCGGGCGGCGTCGTCCTCCTCGGCGACGAGCTCGAGCGACGCGTCGATCGCCGCCACCGCGTCGAGGAGCCCGTGCGCCGTGCCCACCAGCACCCCCGCGCGCTCCCGCTCGTCCTCGCGGGCCAGCAGGAGGTCGAGCGCGGGGCCCACGATCGCGGCGGCGACCTCCAGCGGGTACAGGCCCCAGCGGGCGAGGTCGGCCACGCCGCGCGTCGAGTCGAGGTAGAGCAGCCCCAGGCACTCGCCCCGTCGGAGTAGTGGGGCCGCGAGGGCCGCGCGCAGCCCGATGCGCGCCACGCTCGCGCGCGACGCGATGTCGGCGTCGTCGCCCACGTCGGTGAGCACCAGCGGGCGGCGCGAGGCGATCACCCGCTCGGCGATGCCGTGGGAGAGCCGCGGGGCCTCCTGCTGCGCGTCGCCCAGGTAGCGCGCCGCCGCGAGCCTCGGACCCTCCAGGCCCGCGAGCAGCACCACGAAGCCCCGGTCGGCGCCGGTGAGCTCCAGCAGCGCGTCGAGCGCGCGGCCCAGCATCGCGTCCGCCGTCGGCGCCTCGGCCACCGCCGCCGCCAGCCGAAGGAACACGTCCCCCTGACCCCGCCCTCGCGCCAGGGCCTGCGCGGCGGCCAGCTCTCGCCGTGCGCCGAGGTCGGCGAAGACCTCCGCCGCCCTCGTCGCGAGGGTGCGTGTGAGCGGGAGGTCTCCCTGCGCCGCGGCGATCTGCGCCCCCTCCAGGTCGAGCCTCGCGCGGTCGAGCCTCGTGCCCGCCGCGTCGAAGGCCGCCGCCGCCGCAGCCGTCTCCGCCGCAGCCGCGTCGAGCAGCCCGAGGGCCCTCGCCGCCGCCGCCGCCACCAGCCGCGCGCTGCCCTCCTCCTGCCGCTGCCCCTCGCGAGAGAGCTCCGCGGCCACCTCTCGCGCCAGCGTGAGCGCCCCCCGCGCGTCGCCCTGCTCAAGCCGCAGCGCCGCCCGCCGCCGCCGCGCCTCGCGCGCCTCGTCGTGGGCCCCGAGCTCCACCGCAAGCGACTCGGCCCGCTCCAGGTCGTCGGCTGCCTCGTGGTCGCCGGCGAGAGCGCGGGCCTCGCCGCGGTTGCCGAGCGCCATCGCCTCGAGGCGACGCAGGCCCCGGGCGCGGGCGATCTCCAGCGCGCGGGTGAAGGCCCCCTCGGCGCGGGCGAGCTCGCCGCGGTCCTTCCAGAGCATGCCGAGGTTGTTGTGACCGAGCAGCTCTTCTGTGGGGTCGCCGAGGCGCTGCGACAGGTCGAGGTAGGTCTCCCACCCGAGCCGCGCGGCCTCCCAGCGTCCGGCCTGGTACTCCTCGATCGCGAGGTTGTTCTGGCAGCGCGCCACCTGCGCGACGCGCCCAGCGCGGCGAAACCCGGCGCTCGCCCGGCGGTACCCCTCGACCGCCTCGGCCCCTGCGCCGCTGAGCCCCAGCGCCGTCGCCAGCGACATCTCCACCTCCGCGCGCAGCGTCGGGTCGCCTGCCTCCGCGGCCTCCGACTGCGCCTCGCGCAGCAGCGCCACCGCGCCCGCCGCGTCGCCCCGGTGCCACGCGATCGTCCCCCGCAGCCGCCCTCGCCGCACCCGATCGACCGGCGCCTCGGGCGCGGCCTGCGCGCACGCCTCGGCCTCGTCGTAGCGCCCCGCCATCATCAGGCACCAGCCTCGCCAGAAGTCTCCCTCCGGGCCCGCCGCAACCCCGTCGAGCGCCGCCAGCGCCTCGGGGAAGCGGCCGCCGCCCGCGAGCGCTCGGGCCCGCCGCAGCGCGCTCCCGTACGTGGGCGCTCCGTCCGCCGCCGCCCGCTCGTAGGCCGAGAGCGCCTCGTCGAGCCGCCCCGCCGCGGCCAGCGCGTCGCCGTGCTCGCAGGCCGCCTCGGGTGTCTCGTCTCCGAGCGCCCGCGCCCGGCGGAAGCACAGGTTGGCCTCGTGCAGCGCGCCCGCTGCGGCCAGCGCCCTCGCCGCCCGAAGCGCCTCGGCCGCCGCCGACGCGAGGTCCCCGAGGGACTCGAGGTGCGTCGAGCGAGCGCGGTGCGCCGCGGGCCCCCTCGCGTCGGCCAGGCGCCCGAGGGCGCGGCGGTGCACGGCGGCGCGGCGGGTCGGAGCGATGGCGTCGGCGAGCGCGAGGCCCAGGGTCGCGGAGGCGACGCGCAGGCCAGCGCCCTCGCGGCGCACTGTGCCCGCGGCGAGGCCGTGCTCGATCGCAGAGCGGGCCTGCGCGACGGTGACCTCGGCGAGCGCCGCGAGGCCTTCGGCGCTGTCGACCGCGCCCGCGAGGTGGAGGACCCCGAGGGTCTCTCGCTCCTCGGGGTGCATGGCCGCGAGCGCGCGGGCGTCGCGGGCCTCGTCGGCCTGGTCGAAGGCCCACGAGGGCAGATCGCCTGCGGCCACGCGCCAGCGCCCCGCGATGAGCCGCAGCACGCCCGAGCGGCGCAGCTCGGCGACGCCGGCGCGCACCGGGCCGGGGAGCCCTCGGGCCCGTGACCACGCCGCGCGGGCGAGCTCGCCGACGGCCGGCAGCCCCGGCAGCATCGACGCGATCAGCGCGGCCACCTCCGCCTCGGTGAGCGCGCGGAGCGGCACCGGCGTGGCATCCGCGGCCAGCGCGGCCTTCGCCGGCCACGCGCCCACCCAGAGGATCGGGGCCTCGCCGCGCGCGATGAAGTCCAGCAGCGCGGTGACGTCGCGGTCCGCGGCGCCCGCGTCGTGGACGGCGATCCAGAGGGGCGTGCGGGAGCCCAGGGCGCGCAGGGCCTCGATGGCGTCGAGCCACGCGCCTCTCGGGTCGGCGTGCTGTCCGTCGGCGGACCCCAGCGCGGCGGCGCAGGCCTCTCCCCCCGGCAGCGACGCACCCTGCGTCAGCAGCGCCCTAAGGAACTCCGGCGCCCCCAGGCTGGCGCGCACCTCCAGGGTCGCCATCCCCGCGAGCGCGGCGTCGACCGTGGCGCGGGCCAGCAGCCGCGAGCGCCCGCTGCCAGGCGGTCCGTCGAGGTGGGCGCGCGCCCCTCGGCCCGAGCGCACCTGCGTCACGAGCGCGCGTAGCTGCTCCAGCGCCTCGGCGCGCCCCACGAGCCGCGGCTCGGCGTCGACCTCGGGCGCGTCGGGGATCGTGCGCACCGCGTCGCGCAGGGCCGCGCGAGCCTCCCACGCGCTGGCGTAGCGGGCAGCAGGGTCTGGCTGGAGCAGCCGCCCGAGGAAGGCCGCGAGGCCCGGAGCGACGTGCTCGCCGAGGGGCGTCGCCTCACCGGCGAGGGCTCGCGCGAGGTAGCTGGCGTCGCCTGGGTCGCCGAAGGGCAGCGCACGGGCGAGCAGCTCGTAGCCCACCACGCCGACGGAGAACAGGTCGGCGCGGCCGTCGTGGGCGGCGCCTCCCAGGCACTCGGGGGCCGCGTACGCGAGGGTTCCGCCGGCGTTGGCGGCGCGCGCGAGGCCCAGGTCGAGGAGTCGCACGGCGAGCGCCCCCGACGCGACATCGACGCGGATGTTGGCGGGCTTGACGTCGCCATGCACCACGCCGCGAGCGTGAAGGAACCCGAGGCCGTCGAGCACCCGGTCGAGGATCACCGCGACGGTCTCCGCGGCGTCTCGCCCGTCGAGCGCCTGCGCGGGGCCGACGCCAGAGGCGAGCTCGAGCACGAGGTAGGCGTTGCCCGCGGGGGTGTATCCGACGCCGAGGGCTCGCACGAGCGACGGGTGCCCGGCCTCGAGCGCCGCGACGAGCTCGGCGGAGAGGTCGGCGCCCGCCGTGGCGACCTTCACGGCGACCTCCATGTCGGCGGTGCGGTCGCGGGCGCGGTACACGACCGAGGTGGCGCCCTCGCCCAGCGGGGCGGCGATGACGTATCGCCCGCCGAGGACGTCGCCGGGGCGCAGGGCGGGGTGGCTCATGGGAGGGGCATCCCTTCGCCTGCGCCGCGCAGGCTCTCCACCGAGGCGGCGCGCGCATCGGCCGCGGCGCCCATCGTGGTGTCGAGGTACTTCGCTGGCTGAAACGACAGGCTCTCGAAGGAGGCGATGGCGCCCCAGGCGCCCCAGCTCCAGATGCTGGTGTAGGTCATCGACTCGGGCAGGGAGCTGCGGCCGAAGCCCATCCCCCCGAGGAACCAGTCCGTGTTGTAGGTGATGAAGAGCGTGTTGATGGAGCTGCGGCCGAAGCCGGTTCCGTCGGGGGCTGCGCCGTTGGTGACCCACTCCACGGTGGGCGCATCGAAGACCACCACCGAGGGCGCCAGGGCGCTGTGGAGGGTGAAGCCCCGGAGCATCCAGCTTTCGATGCCCGCCTCGCCGGGGATCAGCCCATGGCCCGCGGGGACCTCCCAGAGCAGCAGCGCCTCGCCGTCGTCGCCGCGCGTCTCCAGCGCGCGGGCCGCGGGCAGCACCTCCTGGTCGTACCAGAACGCCTCGTCGGGGCGATCGACGGCGCCGTTCCGGTCGACGACCCCCTGCACCTCCAGCAGCGCCATGCGCCGCGGCCCGAGCACCACCCCCGCGTCGAGGTAGCAGACCCCGCGTCGGTCGGTCGTGCACTGCGCCGCCCGCTGCGACCCGCCGCGCCACCGGCCGTACACCTCGACGCGCTCCTGCGGCGAGCCGTCGTGGGCCCGCACCGCCACCGCCGCGACGGCGCCGACCTCCGCGCCACGGCGCACGAAGGTCGCGGCGAGCTGCACCGCGGTGCGCTCGGGCAGCGGCTCGCGCCGGGTCGATCGGGCCACGTCGAGGGCACCGGCGCCGGAGCGAAGGTCGAAGCCGCCGTCGCGCGAGAGCGACGTCGCCGACGACCGGAGGCGCGCGGGGACCTCCGCCGCCGGGACCCCCAGCGCGAGCAGCCGGGCCGCGGCGGCGCTCACCTGCACAGCGGCCTGCGAGCTGCCTGCGAAGAGCCACGGGGCGAAGCGCGTGGGTCGCGCGGGGTCGAAGGTGACGCCGAGGATGCCGTCAGGGACGCCGTCGCGGTTGATGTCGCGGCTGAGGTCGCCGCCCGGCGCGAGCAGGTCGAGCCTGGCCCCGGTGGTGGCGTAGGCGGCGGGCGCGACCCGGGCGCCGCCGCGGCCGTCGAGCACGCTGGCGCCGACCGCCACGACGCCAGGAAACGCCGCGGGGAAGCGCACGTCGTCGTCGGCCCCGTTGCCGGCCGCCGCGACCAGCACGACGCCCGCCCGGAGCGCCGCGCTCACGGCGCGGTCGAGGGCCCGCGAGGGGTAGTAGCCCCGACCGAAGGCCAGCGAGAGGTTGACCACGCGGGCGCCGTGGGTGCGCGCCCAGTCGAGGCCCTCGATGAGCGCGGCCTCGGTGCCCGCGAGGTCGTCGTCGAGCACCTGCACGGGCATGAGCGAGGCCCCGGCGGCGAGCCCGGGGTAGCCCACCAGGATCGACGCGAGGTGGGTGCCGTGGTTGTTCGCGTCGTCGGGGGCGTCGTCGCCGTGGAGGGTGTCGCGGGGGCTCACCAGCCGCACGCCCGCCAGCCACGGGGCGCGGGCGCGGGCCACGCCGCGCGCGTCGGTGTGGTCTCGCCACGCCACGCCGGAGTCGAGCAGCGCGATCGTCACGCCGCGGTCGTCGACCGGGACCCATCGCGAGGCGAGGAGGTTCCAGAGCATCGACGGGCGCACTCGGGAGGGAGGGAGCCCGTCGAACCACGAGGTGCCGTGGGAGATCGCGTTGGGGCTGGCGTCGAGCACTCCGGGCAGCGCGCGCAGCGCCGCGAGCCTCGCGCCGAGGTCGCCGCCGGGCGCGAAGGCGAAGCGCGCCACGTCGTCGCCGACGCGCCCGAGGAGGTTCGCGCCGAGCTCCCTCGCGGCCTGCGCGGCGACCTCGTCGAGGCGCCCCGGCGCGGTCACCACCAGGGCCTCGTCGGCGCGGTGCTCGAACGCGATGGGCGCGGCGCGGCGCCGGTCGGCTGGCCTCGCCGCGGGCGTCCGAGCGAGCGTGACCTGCGTGGGCGCGGCGACCTGCGTGGGCGCGGCGACCTGCGTGGGTGCGGCGACCCGCGCGGCGCCGACGGGGCGCGCGGGGCTTCGTGCCCCCACTACGACCAGGGCTCCGACGACCGCGGCCACGCCGGACAGGACCCACCGTGACGCTGACTGCTGGGAGGACTTCATGCGCGCACTACCTCTCAGCCTCTAACAACGGCTCTCGGCGAGCGCGCCATGAGCCCAATCGCCCTGGAAATCGCACGAAAGTCGCGGTCTACACCGTCGCCGAGGTGGTCGGATGTGCCGCGCTGCTCCGCGACGTCCGACAGGCGCCCACCGGAGGGGGCCGTCGCTCGTGGTAGCGTCGGGCCTCAACGTCACGCGGGCCTCGACCATGCGCTTCCCCGGCCGCCGCAAGCACAAGCACTACTTCCCCATCCAGGCGCGCGATCCGCTCTTCCTCTACGCGGGCATCACCGCGCAGTCGGCGAAGACGCACGTCGTCGGCGTCGACCAGACGCTCGTCGACATCGACGCTCGCGTGCCCGACGCCCTCCTCGCGCGCTACGGGCTCGCGAAGGGCGCGTCGATGGTCATCCCCAACGAGGAGGCGAGCGCGCTCTACGACGAGCTGCTGCGCGACAAGCTCATTTTGTATGAGTTCGCGGGCGGCACCGTCGGCAACACCCTGCACAACTACTCCCTGCTCGCGGACGACGTGTCGATCCTGCTCGGGGTGATGAGCGAGGAGATCCGCCTCGGCACCTCGGGCTACCGCTACCTCTCGAACACCTCGAGCCGGGTGAACCTCGACCACCTGCAGCCGGTCGACGGCCCGATCGGCCGCTGCTTCGCGCTGGTGACGCCGGACGGCGAGCGCACCTTCGCGATCAGCGAGGGGAAGATGAACGGACTGCGGCCGGAGAGCGTGCCGCCCGCCATCTTCGACGGCGCGTCGAGCCTGGTGATCTCCGCCTACCTGATGCGCTGCAAGGAGTCCGACCCGATGCCCGACGCCACCCGCCGCGCGCTCGCGCTCGCGAAGGAGCGCGGCGTCCCGGTGGTGCTCACGCTCGGCACGCGCTTCGTGATCGCCGAGCGCCCCGAGTTCTGGCGCTCGTTCATCCGGGAGCACGTCAACGTCGTCGCGATGAACGAGGAGGAGGCCGAGGCGCTCACCGGCGAGTCCGACCCGCTGCGCGCGTGCGACCGGGCGCTCGACCTCACCGACATGGTGCTGTGCACGGCGGGGCCCACGGGGCTCTACCTCGCGGGCCACACGGACGACGAGGTGAAGCGCGAGACGCGCTATCCGCTGCTCCCGGGCGCCATCCCGGAGTTCAACCGCTACGAGTTCAGCCGCCCGATGCTGCGCGCGAGCTGCACGCAGCCCATCAAGGTCTTCGCGCACATCGGGCCCTACCACGGCGGCCCCGACCGCATCACCAGCACCAACGGCGCGGGCGACGCGGCCCTCTCGGCGCTGCTGCACGACATGAGCGCCAACCGCTTTCATCGCTCGAGCGTCCCGAACTCCGCGAAGCACGTGCGCGCGTTTCTGACGTACTCGTCGATGAGCCAGGTGTGCCGCTACGCCAACCGCGTGAGCTACGAGGTGCTCGCGCAGTCGTCCCCGCGGCTCACGCGGGGACTGCCAGAGCGAGAGGAGGGGCTCGACGACGAGGCGTACTGGGCGCGCTAGAGCGCCGCCCGGCAAGTCTCCCGTCGCCGCGCTTCCGATCCGCGTCGCCCTGCTGCGTTGCGTCGCCTTGGCGGGCCGGCAGCCCGCCGTCGGCTCCGCGCCTTGCGGGGCTCGCGTCTCGTCGCGCAGCTCGGTCCGACTTGCCGGTCGGCGCTCTAGTCGCCGGTCTGGATGCGGACGCCCGGGGGGTTCGGGCAGGGGAGGCAGAGCCGCAGGCCCGCGAAGAGCACACCCGCCGCGCCGCCCGCGCAGCGTGACGCGCAGTCCCAGGCATGCACCTCGGGGCGGAAGTGACGGAAGCACGTGGGCCGGCACTCGATCTGGTCGGGCCAGGCCGCGCAGACGGCCTCGGTGCCGAAGACGCCGCCGAAGCGGACGACCATCTGGCAGCCCGCCTCGCAGACCCAGCCGCGGGTCGGGAGGTAGTTGGGAAACTGCTCGGGGCGGCACGTGGGCGGCGGCGCGACGCACCCCGCGAAGCGCATCGGGCCCTCCACGTAGACCTGCCCGTCGGGGCAGCGGCGGGCCTCGCAGGCGTCGTCCATCATCGCCCAGCCGTCGCCCATCTGGACGCCGCACATCGCCGCGACCGGGAGGTTGCGCTGGCGGTAGACCATCGTCTGACCGGAGGGGCAGAGGCAGCCCTCGTCGACGCGGCCGTCGCAGTTGTCATCGACGAGGTTGCAGAGCTCGGGCGAGGGCAGCGTCTGGCCGACGCAGGCGCCCCACCGACCGTCGACGCAGGACATCGCCCCGGCGCGGCACTGGCCGATCGCGGTCGTCGCCGGGGGGCCGTCGAAGCACGGGCGCGTCTCGCCGGCGCTGCAGGGGCAGTCCTCGTCGACGACCCCGTCGCAGTCGTCGTCGGCGCCGTTGCAGGTCTCCGCGCTCGGGGCGGTGTACTGCTGGCAGACGCTCCAGTCCGAGCCGCCGGACATCCGGTCGACGCAGCGCTGGGTGCCCGCGAAGCACGACCCGCGGCCGGCGGTGCCCTCCGGGCCGGGGTAGCACGAGCGGACCTCTCCGAGGCGGCAGCGGCAGTCCTCGTCGACGACCCCGTCGCAGTCGTCGTCGACGCCGTTGCAGGTCTCGAAGCTGGGCACGACCATCCCGGCGCACTCGCCCCAGGTGAGCTCGCCGAAGGTGTCCCGCGCGCAGGTCTGGGTGCCGCCGAGGCAGGGGCCGACCCCGGGCGTCCCGGTCGGGCCGGCGTAGCAGGATCGGGTGGCGCCCTCGGTGGGGCACGAGCACTCCTCGTCGACGCGCCCGTCGCAGTTGTCGTCGATGCCGTTGCACTGCTCGATCTCTGGGCTCCCGGCGCCGGTGCACGCCATCCAGGTGCCGCCCGGAGCGCAGCGCATCGTGCCCCACTGACAGCGCGTCCCGCCCGCCTGGTCGGCGCGGCCGGGGTAGCAGGGCTGGCTGGTGCCGGGCTCGCACGCGCAGTCCTGGTCGACGTAGCCGTCGAGGTCGTCGTCGAGGCCGTTGCCGCAGATGTCGCCGCCCGACATCAGCCCCACGCGCGGCAGACCCGAGTCGTCGCGGGTCATCCCCCCGTCCCCGCTCCCGCCGAGGTCGTCGATGGGGACGATCGTCCCCGCGTCCGACGCTGCGCCCACGTCCGACGTCCCGACATCCTGGTCCGCCGCCGCGTCGTCTGCCCGCCCGGAGCCCGTGTCTCGCGGCGGGGGCACCGACGCCTCCATCGAGGGCTCGATGACCTCGCCGTCATCGGTCTGCGTACAGCCGATCGCGCCAACGAGGCACAGCAGGACGATCCAGGGGGCTACGATTCTCATGGGAGAGGCTCCTCGCGAATCGGCAACCCCGCCGCGCTTCGCGTCGGGCATCGCACACCCGCGCACCCTCGCCCGTCAAGGCGGGCGCGATAATGTCTCGCGGGAGGCACCTCAACTCCTGGGCGGATCGTCGGCGGCCTTCGCCCCGGTCGACGCTGCGCTGAACCTGAATGAACCCCCGATGGACATTCGACAGTCACCCGAAGAGGCCCTCGCGTCCCTGGGCTCCTCGCTCGACGGGCTCCCTGAAGCGGAGGTCGCGAAGCGCAGGGGCACCTTCGGGCCCAACCGGGTGGAGGACGTGGCGCGGCGCCCCCTGTGGCTGCGACTGCTCGAGGAGTTCACGCACTTCTTCGCGGTGATCCTCTGGGTGGCGGCGGGCCTCGCGCTCTTCGCGGAGACGCAGCAGCCCGGCGGCGGGATGCGCGAGCTGGCCGTCGCCATCGTCGTGGTCATCGTCGTGAACGGGACCTTCTCGTTCCTTCAAGAGTACCGCGCCGAGCGTGCGCTCGCGGCGCTGCGGGACCTCCTCCCCGCGCAGGTCACCGTCATGCGCGGGGGCGTCGCGTGCACCGTGCGGGTCGACGAGCTCGTGCCGGGGGACGTGTGGATCATCGCCGAGGGGGGCCGGGTCCCGGCGGACTCGCGGATCGTCCAGGCCACCGGGCTGCGCGCGGACCTCTCGACGCTCACCGGAGAGTCACTGCGCCTCGCGCGCAAGGCCGAGGCCGTCGCCGAGGGGAGCCCGCTCACCGCCGAGAACCTCCTCTTCGCTGGGACCACCGTGGTCTTGGGCAACGGCCTCGCGCTGGTCTACGCGATCGGCGCGCGCACTCAGGTCGGCCGCATCGCGCACCTCACCCAGCAGACGAGGGAGTCCCCGTCTCCCCTCGGGCTGGAGCTTCGGCGCGTCTCGCGGCTCGTCGCCGTGCTCGCCACGGCGCTCGGCGCGGCCTTCTTCATCGTCGGCCGCTTCGTGGGGATTCCCCTCTGGGACAGCCTCCTGTTCGCCATCGGGATCATCGTGGCGAACGTCCCCGAGGGCCTGCTCCCGACGGTCACCCTCTCCCTCGCGATGGCGACGCAGCGCATGGCCGCGCGTAACGCCCTGGTGCGCCACCTCCCCGCGGTGGAGGCCCTCGGCGCGACCACGGTGATCTGCTCCGACAAGACCGGGACGCTCACGCAGAACCAGATGGCCGTGCGTCGGGTCTTCGTCGACGGCGTCATCGTCGACGCCGCGGAGCTCGACCCGAGCTCCCTCGCGGCGGCGGAGCTGTTGCGCGTCGCGCGCAACTGCCACGACCTGCGCAGCGCAAAGAGCGGCGAGCGCGTCGAGCTCTTCGGTGACCCCATGGAGCGCGCGCTCGTGGCGCTCGCGGAGGCGCACGGCGTGGGCGACGGGTCCGTGCGCGTCGATGAAGTCCCCTTCGACTCAGAGCGCAGGAGGATGTCCGTGCGCATCGCGCTGAACGGCGCGCACACGCTCGCGTGCAAGGGCGCGCTGGAGTCGCTCCTCGAGGTCGCCAAGAACACCCACGTCGGCGGCGCGCTGCGCCCCGTCGATGAGGGCCTGCGCGCGGAGTGGCTCGCCGCGGAGGAGCGCATGGCGAACGCGGGCCTGCGCGTGCTCGCCTTCGGGGTGTCTCAAGGCACCGCCGAGGCGCCCGCGCGCGAGGCGGACCTCACGCTGGTCGGGATCGTGGGCCTCGAGGATCCGCCGCGCCCGGAGGTGCCCGAGGCCATCGCTCGCTGCCGCGCGGCGGGCATCCGCGTGATGATGGTGACCGGCGACCACCCCCGCACGGCGGTGGCGATCGCGCGGGAGATCGGGCTGGTCACCGGCGACGCGGTGACCGTGCTGCACGGCGACGCGATCGCCCGGCGGTCGCACGCGGAGCTGATGCTCGCGCTCGCGGCGCCGGAGGTGATCATCGCGCGGGTCACCGCGGAGCAGAAGATGATCGTCGTGCGCGCGCTGCAGGAGCACGGCGAGGTGGTGGCGGTGACGGGTGACGGCGTGAACGACGCCCCAGCGCTCAAGGCCGCGGACGTGGGCATCGCCATGGGCATCTCCGGCACCGACGTGGCGAAGGAGGCCGCGGACATCATCCTCCTCGACGACCACTTCGCGACCATCGTCGCCGCGGTCGAGGAGGGACGGTCCGTCTACGAGAACATCCGACGGTTTCTCACGTACATCCTCACCTCCAACGTCCCAGAGCTCATCCCCTATCTGGTCTTCGTCCTCTTCGGGGTTCCGCTGCCGCTGACGGTGATCCAGATCCTCGCGGTGGACCTCGGGACCGACATGCTCCCGGCCCTCGCCCTCGGCGCCGAGGCGCCGGACCCCGAGGTCATGCGCCGCCCGCCGCGCGCCCGCGCCGAGCCCCTGCTCAACCCCCCGATGCTGCTCCGCGCGTACCTCTTCCTCGGGCCCATGGAGGCCGCGGTCTCCCTCGCCGCCTTCGCGCAGGTGCTCTCCCTCGCGGGCTACACCCGCGGCGCCCTCGCGCACTCCAGCGCGCTCTACCGCTCGGCCACCACCGCCACCCTCGTCGGCATCGTCGTGGCCCAGGTCGCGAACGGCCTCGCCTGTCGGCACTCGCACAAGAGCCTCCTGGCGCTCGGGCTGCTCTCCAACCGACTGCTCCTCGGCGCCATCGCCGTCGAGCTCGCCCTGCTCCTCGCGGTCGTGTACCTCCCGGCCCTCCAGCGGATGTTCGGCACCGCGCCGATCCCCCCGTCCACCTGGGGCCTCGTCGCGGCGCTCGTGCTGGGGTTCTTCGCGCTCGAAGAGGCGCGCAAGTGGTTCGCCCGGCGAGGGTAAGAGCCCTCTCAGTACTCGCGGCGGCGACGGAGCGCCCACACGCCGAGGCCCGCCAGCAGAAGGAAGCCCAGCCGCGGGGCCGAGTCCGGCTCCATCCCGACGTGGCAGCCGCAGCCGTCGCCGCTCAGGGTCGTGACCGCACCCGGCGCGGGCGCGGGGCCCTCCACGCAGATGTGCTGCTCGCTGCAGCGGGTGAGGCCGTCGGTGCGGTCGACGCAGTGGGCGTCCGTGAGGCAGCCCACGCAGCGGCCCGCGCCGCCGTCCGTCGCGGTCTCGCAGAAGGGCGTCGGCTGGGCGCAGTCGAGGTCGCGGAAGCAGCCCGTCGCGCAGGTTCCGGGGCGGGTGGGGTCGTCGGAGCTGCAGGTCATCCCGGCGGGGCAGCCGTTGTGCCCTTCGCCCGGCCAGCAGCCCGCGCGGCAGCGGCGCGCCGTCGGATCGCAGATGCGCCCCGAGTCCGTCGCCCCGCAGTCGGCGTCGCGGTCGCAGCCGCAGCGGCGCGACCCGCCGGCGTCCATCACGCAGGCCGTGCCGTCGGCGCTCATCGCGCACACCGCCGCGGCGCTGCCCGGGATGCACGCCACGCAGCGGTTCATGGCCGGGTCGCACACCGGCGTCGCACCCGTGCACGCGGTCATGTTCTCGGCGGTGCAGGCCACGCAGCGGCCCATGTCGCGCCCGGCGGTGGCGCAGGCCGGGGTGGGAGCGCGGCAGTCCGTCGGGTTGCTCGGGGAGCACGGACGGCAGGTGCGGGTTCCCGCGTCGCAGATGGGCGTCGACCCGGCGCAGTCGGCGTTGGTGCCGCAGCCCACGCAGCGGTTGGTGCTGAGGTCGCACACGCCGCTGGCGCAGTTGAGGTTGGTGGTGCACTGCACGCAGCGGCCCATGTTGGGGCCGGTTCCGGCGCAGATGAGCATGCCGTCCAGGGTGCACTCCCCGGCGAGGGAGGGGTTGCACGGGCGGCAGACGTGGCCCGCCGGGTCGCACACCGGGTTCGCCGGGTCGGCGCAGTCGCGGCTGGTGAGGCAGGCCACGCAGGTGTGCGCGCCGACGTCGCAGAAGGGCGTCGCGCCGGAGCACTGGGCGTCGGTGTTGCACGCGGCGCAGCGGCCGGGCGCGCTGCCGGTGAGCACGCACGCGGGGCGCGACGGGTCGATGGAGGCGCACTGCGCGTCGGAGGAGCAGGCCACGCAGGTGCGGCTGGCCGGGTCGCACACCGGGGCGATGGGGGTGCGGGTGCAGTCGCTGGTGGTGTTGCAGAGGCAGACGCCCGCGGCGGTGTCGCAGACCGGCGCGGTGGCCGGGCAGTTGGCGTCGGCGGCCCCGGGGCTCATGGCGTTGGTGCGGCCGGAGGCGGTCTCGCGCACGTCGGGGAGGCAGTCGTTGTCGCTGTCGATGTCGAGGTAGTCGGGCGTGCCGTCGTTGTCCGTGTCGGCGGTGCAGTCGCCCTCGACCACGTCGGTCCAGTTGTCGCCGTCGGCGTCGGTGAGCGAGGCGCGGGCGAGGGTCTGGAACGCGATCACCGGCACCATCTCGTCGCCGTCGCCGCGGAAGCGGAAGCGCATCGAAGTGGCCGCGTCGCTCACCACGGTGCGGAAGTCGTAGAGCTCGTCGTCGAGCCTCGGGAGCGCCGGGGCGGCGACGATGTTGTCCCCGTCGAGGCCCACCGGGGAGCCCGCGGCGCGGCCGGGGCCGGGCTCGGTTCCGCCGAAGGTGCCCATGGTGCAGAGGCCCGCGGTGTCGCCGAAGCAGCCCATGCCGGCCGCGACGCCGGGCCAGTCGTCGGCGCCGCCCGCCCTGGTGGTGAGCGAGAGGTTGTTGACGATGATCTCGCTCTCCTCCTCGGAGCAGGTGTCGCGCGACGGGTCGTTGGGCGCCGCGGGGTTGGGCCGACGGTTGAACTCCCACATCACCCCGACCGAGGCCGCGAAGGGCTCGCCGCGGGTGAAGCCCGAGGGGCAGCGGTTGGCCACGGCGCCGGGGAGCGGGAGCGCCGCGCTCTCGAAGCCGTTGGTGGCGCAGCCCTCGTAGACCACCACGTTGCGCCGCGGGCCGAAGTCGAGGTCGTACACGACCACCAGGTAGTGGCCGCCGAGCTGGATGACTCCGGGGCCCTCGCGGCGGGCGTCGTCGCCGCGCTCCTGCACCGTGATGCGGGTGGTGCCGCCGCGGGAGGAGGGGCCCACCGCGGCGCGGACGGCGGAGGAGACGTCGGTGATGAAGGTTCCCCAGTGGGCGGTGACCGTGGAGGTGGGGAAGGTGCGGGAGTAGAAGCGCGGGGCCCCCTGGAGGGTGCGCGTGACGGTGGAGGTGCCGTTGCCGACGATCACCTGGCGGGGGCTGCCCGAGGGGCCCGCGGGGATGGACGGCGGGAAGGCCGGGGCGCTCGCGGTGGGGTTGAAGACCGTGACGCCGGAGTACAGCCGCGCCCAGCGGACGCGACCCCCGCGGGGGACCTGCACCGTGAACTCACCGCGGGCGAAGGCGGTGGGGCTGCTGGCCTCGCCCCAGGCGTCGGTGGTGACCCCGCCGCGGACGATCTCGCTGAAGGCCACCTGGAGGGTCTGCGCCGAGGCTGCGACGGGGGCGCCGAGCAGCGAGAGCAGCGAGAGGGCAGCGACGAGGAGCGGGGGGCGGGAGGTCGGCTTCACGGTTCACCTTTAGGCCAGGAAGACGCCCCGTGGCTAGCGATGGGAGCTCAGAAGGCCAGACGCGACCAGAGCCTCGCCACCAGGGCGCGGAGCGGTGCGAGGAGCCCGTGGTGAGGGGCGGGCGTCCGGAAGGTGGTGAGCGCCCGGACGCGCAAGGCGGGCCGGGGGAGCGTCGGGGCGTCGAGGCCCGCGGGCCGCGAGGAGAGCGCCGCGCGAGGCCGGACGGACAGCCTCGCGACGCGGCGGGTGATGACCGAGGCGAGGGGGTCGGGCAGCTCGCGGGAGGCCGTCATCCGCCTCGTCTCCAGCTCGGCCGCGGGGACCGGCATCACCCGCTCCATGCGACGTCGGCGGAAGAGCGCCTCGGTCACCGCCTCGAAGAGAGACCCGGCGGGGGCCGCGGGCGGCGGCGCGCCGTAGCGCCGGGTGGACATCTTCGCGGGAGAGGTGGCCAGGGCCCAGGTGCGCAGCGTCTGCCCGGCGTTGCGCGCCCGGCGCCGCCACGAGGCGCTCGGGCTGGAGCTGGGGGTCTCCGGGTCGAAGAAGCCATGCCCTTCGGCGTGGTCGGGGTTGTTGGTCGAGGCTGCGATCGGGGCGAAGCGCCCCCGGCGGGCGGCCTCGGGCTGCGTCGGCACGGCGTCGTCGTCGAGGCGGTCGGACGAGAGCTGCGAGGACAGGCGCACGGCCTCGCGCTCGCGCCACACCTTGTTGGCGGCGACCATGGACATGAACTGCGCGAGCTCGCGCTGGGTCGCGACGTCGTGGCGGAAGGCCTCCTCGATGGCCGAGGCGAAGGCCGCCGCGGAGTCGAAGCGCTCGTCTGGGTCGAAGGCCAGCGCCCTGCGGCAGATGGCGTCGAGCGCCGCCGGGACCTTGGGGGCGACCTCGGCGAGCGGGCGGTAGTCCTCGCGGGCCATGCGGGAGAGGGGGGAGCCCTCGCGGGTGGGGAAGCACCGTCGCAGGCTGAGGGTCTCCCAGAGGGTGACGCCCATGGAGAAGATGTCCGCGCGGCGGTCGATGCCGTAGCCCCGGAGCTGCTCGGGGGCCATGAAGGGGACGTTGCCCTTGATCACCCCGACGGCGGTGACGCCGCGGCGGGAGGCGGCGCGGGCGATGCCGAAGTCCACCAGCCGCGCGACGCCGTCGACGCCCACCAGGAGGTTGTGCGGGGAGACGTCGCGGTGGATGAGCCCGAGCGGCGCACCGTCGGCCCCTTCGAGGTTGTGCGCGGCGTCGAGCCCAGCGAGGGCGTCGAGCGCGATGCGCAGGGCGATGCCCACCGGCACCGAGCGGCGCACGGCGCTCGCGGCGCGCTGCACGGCGTCGAGCGTGTCGCCCTCGACGTAGTCCATCACCATGTAGGGCTGTGGGCCGTTGGAGCCGAGGTCGATGATCGCCGCGGTGTTGGGGTGGTGCAGCCTCGCGGCAAGGCGGGCCTCGTCGAGGAACATCTCCACGAACTCCTGGTCGTCGCAGAGTCCGCGGTGAAGGACCTTCATCGCCGCGAGGCGCTCGAAGCCCGCGCTGCCGAGACGACGCACCAGGTAGACGCTGGCCATGCCGCCGTGCCCGAGGGGGCTGAGCATCTCGTAGCGACCGATGCGCCCGGGGCAGTGGTCGAAACCTCGATGGATGGGCTCGATACTCATGGGCAGTGACCTCCTCAGCGGCAGCGCCTCTGGCCACGGTACTGGGATGAAACTCCGCTCTTCAATGTATGAATAAGCCGCGTTGTGGGAGCGACGCGCACGGTGGGGGGGAAGCGCCTCCCCGGAGGTGGCGGGGGCCCCGCCGGGGGGATCAGCCCGGGAGATGCAAGACCGGGGGATGGCGGTGGAGGGCGTAGGGGAACACGTTGCTCCACGGGCGAGGGTTGAACCGCATCGGTTCAAGAATCGGACGTTGCGCATGATGCATGAACACCGACAGGACCAGCGTGCTGCATGGATCTTGCGTAGGCCTCCGTCGCCCCGACCAGCGCTCGCAAGGCCCTCCATCCCCGGAAAGGCATCGCCATGAGCCCCACTCGTCTCTCCCCCCCTACGGGTCGCCTGGGCGTGCTGATGCCCGGCATGGGCGCCGTCGCCACCACCACCATCGCCGGCGTGATGCTCGCTCGCCGGGGCCTCGGGCTGCCCATCGGGTCACTCACCCAGATGGCCACGCTGCCGCTGCAGCGGCGCGATGGGGCGGTGGAGGTCCCGCTGAAGGAGGCGGTGCCCCTCGCCAGGCTCGATCAGCTGGTCTTCGGCGGCTGGGACCTCTTCCCCGACGACGCCCTCCAGAGCGCCACGCACGCCGAGGTGCTCAGCGAGAAGCACCTCGGTCTGGTGGCCGAAGAACTCCGCGCGGTGAAGCCCATGCCCGCGGTGTTCTACCCGGAGTACGTGCGGCGGCTGCACGGCACCCACGTGAAGAAGGCCCCCTCCAAGGCCGAGATGGTGGCGCAGGTGCGGGACGACATCCGGCGCTTCCTGCGCGACGAGGGCTGCGACCGGGGCGTCGCCGTCTGGTGCGGCTCGACGGAGGTCTACCGGGAGGCCTCGGCGGTGCACCAGAGCATCGAGCGCTTCGAGGACGGGCTGCGGCACAACTCGCCGGAGATATCCAACTCGCAGATCTACGCCTGGGCGCTGCTTCAGGAGGGGATCCCGATGGCCAACGGCTCCCCGGGGCTGACCGTCGACTTCCCGGCCATGTACGAGCTCGCCCGGGTGCGGGGCGTGCCCATCGCGGGCAAGGACTTCAAGACCGGCCAGACGCTGATGAAGACCGTCATCGGCCCGGCGCTCAAGGCCCGGATGCTTGGGCTGCGCGGCTGGTACAGCACCAACATCCTGGGCAACCGCGACGGCGAGGTGCTCGACGACCCGGACAGCTTCCGCTCGAAGGAGGTCTCCAAGCTCGGGGTGCTGGAGAGCGTGCTCGCGAAGGACGCGCACCCCGACCTCTACGGCAGCTTCGCCCACAAGGTTCGCATCGACTACTACCCCCCTCGCGGCGACCAGAAGGAGGGCTGGGACAACATCGATTTCTTCGGGTGGCTCCACTACCCGATGCAGATGAAGATCAACCTTCACTGCCGGGACTCCATCCTTGCGGCGCCCATCGTGCTCGACCTCGCGCTGCTGCTCGACCTCGCGGGTCGCGCGGGCATGAGCGGGATGCAGGACTGGCTCGGGTTCTACTTCAAGGCCCCGATGAGCGCCCCGGGCACCCTGGCCGAGCACGACCTCTTCGTGCAGCAGGTGCGTCTCCACGACGCCATCCGCCGCATCGCGCGGGAGGAGGTGTAGCGCCATGCGTACCCTCCGCTGCGCCGTCGTCGGCTACGGCTTCATCGCCTCGCGCGGGCACGTCCCGGCCTTCCTCCAGTCGGGCTCGGACGGCGACGCCGCGCGCTTCGAGGTCGTCGCCGTCGCGGACATCACCCCGGCGCGCCTCGCCCTCGCGGCCGCGGCCCTGCCCGGCGCCCGCCTCTACGCCGACTACCACGAGATGCTCGACCGAGAGGCCCGCGGGCTCGACGTGGTGGTGGCGGCGGTTCCTCCGTCGCTTCACGCCGAGGTGACCCGGGCGGCCCTCGCGCGAGGGCTCCACGTGCTCTGCGAGAAGCCCCTGGCGCGCTCGAGCGAGGAGGCCTGCGGGATGATCGCGCAGGCCCAGGAGGCGAGGCGGGTGCTCTACCCCTCGCACAACTACAAGCACGCGCCGGTGGTGAAGGCCGTGCGCGCCCTGCTCGACGACGACGTCATCGGCGAGGTCTGCCAGGTGACGCTCGACACCTTCCGCAGCACCCACGCCAAGGGCGTCGCGGAGTGGAACCCCGACTGGAGAAGGCAGCGCGCCTTCTCCGGCGGCGGCATCGGGATGGACCACGGGAGCCACACCTTCTACCTGGCCTTCGACTGGCTGAAGTCCGCGCCCCGAGGGGTGTCGGCCCGCACCTGGAGCGCTCCTGGCGAGGACACGGAGGACAACCTCTCCTGCTCCGTCGACTTCGAGCACGGGGTCGCCACCGCCCACCTCTCCTGGACCGCCGGGGTGCGCAAGGTGATCTACACCCTGCACGGAGAGCGCGGCGCCATCCGCGTCGAGGACGACGCCGTCGAGCTCTCGGTGAAGACCCGCACCGCCGAGGGCGACCGCTGGGAGCAGTCGCAGAGCCTGGTGTCGTCGTCGTGGATGGACGCCTCGCACACCGCGTGGTTTCGGGCGCTGCACCAGCAGTTCGCTGGAGCCATCGCTCGCGAGGAGTTCGTCGGCTCCGAGCTTCGCGACTCGTACCGCTGCGTGTCGCTCATCGAGGCCGCGTACGCCTCCGCCGCCGACCGCGGCCGAGAGGTCTCGCTGCCGAGCAGGGCGCTCTGGTGATCGACCTCGCCTGCTCCCTCGCGCTCCTCGGGCTGCTGGCCGCGGCCGCGCTCGGCTACGGGGTGCGCACGCTGCTCCACGGCAGGGCGCACTACCGCCGCGTCGAGAAGGACGGCGGCAGCGCGCTCCTGGGAGAGGGCACCATGTCCGCGGGCTACTGGGCCCTTCAGCCGGTGGGCAACGCGCTCGCGAGGGCGGGCGTCACCCCCGACGCCATCAGCCTGGCCTCGCTGGCCCTCGGGCTCGCCGCCGCGGTGGCGCTGGGCCTCGGGCACTTCGGCGTCGCCGCCGCCCTGGTCGCGGTGGCCACCCTCGGAGATGCGCTCGACGGCATGGTCGCGCGCGCCACCGGCGTCGCCTCGGACGCGGGCGAGGTGCTCGACGCGGCGGTCGACCGCTACCAGGAGTTCGCCTTCCTCGCGGGCCTCGCCGTCTGCTACCGCGCCCACACCGGGTGGCTGCTGCTCACCCTCGCGGCGCTGCTGGGCTCGGTGATGACGAGCTATGTCACAGCCAAGGCCGAGGCGCTTCAGACCGAGGTCCCCCGGGGGGCCATGCGCCGCCCTGAGCGGGCGCTCTACCTCACCCTCGGCGCGATCCTCACGCCGGTCGTCACGGCCCTCTCCGGGGGGAGCGACCCCTGGATCTCCCACAGCCCGATGCTCCTCGCCCTGGCCTCCGTGGCGGTGGTGGCCAACCTCTCCGCGGCGCGCCGCCTCGTGGCGCTCATGCGCTCGCTCGCCGACCGCCGCCCGACGCCCCTCGCCGCTCCCCCGGACTCCCTCGCTCGCACCCTCGGGCGCCACCAGCTCGGGTCCATCGGAGCGACGGTCGTCGACTTCGGCACGCTCACCCTCCTGGTCGAGCGCTTCGGGATGCATCCGGTGTCCGCGACCGCGCTCGGGGCGCTCGCCGGGGCGGTGTTCAACTTCACCCTGGCGAGGCGCTGGATCTTCCGCGACCACAACGGCTCCATCGGCGCCCAGGCCCTGCGCTACGCGCTGGTCTCCGGCGCCAGCCTCGGGCTCAACACCCTCGGGGAGTACCTGCTCTCTACGCGCATGGGCTTCCACTACCTCGGGGCGCGCGTGGTGGTCGCCGTCGCCGTCAGCCTCCTCTGGAACTTCCCCATGCACCGCCGGGTCGTCTTCCCCAACACCGTGGAGGCCTCGTGATGCGCTCCCCCTCGCACCCGGTCGACCAGCGACCAGAGCTCGTGACCCGCGTCCCCGGCCCGCGCAGCGCCGAGCTCCGGGCGCGCGAGGACGCCCACCTCGCCCCCGGCGTGCAGGGCTACGCCGTCATGGCGGGCATCGCCGTCGACCGCGCCCTTGGCAGCGCCATCACCGACGTCGACGGCAACACCTTCCTCGACCTCATCGGAGGCATCGGGGTCAACGCCCTCGGGCACTCCCACCCGAAGGTGGTCGAGGCCATCCAGTCGCAGGTGGCGAGGGCCTCGGTGGGCTCGCTCACCGCGGAGGCGAGGGTCGAGCTCGTCGAGCGCGTGGCCGAGCACGCCCCGGCGAAGAAGCTCCACCGGCTGCAGCTCTACTCGGGCGGCGCCGAGGCGGTGGAGAGCGCCCTTAGGCTCGCCCGCTGCCACACGGGAAAATACGAGATGGTGAGCTTCTGGGGGGCCTTCCACGGCAAGACCCACGGGGCGCTCTCCCTCATGGGATCTTCCTTCAAGGAAGGCCTCGGCCCGATGGTGTCGGGCTCTCATCTGGTGCCCTACGCCGACTGCTACCGCTGCCCGCTGAAGCTCTCGCCCGAGCGCTGCGACCTGGCCTGCCTCGACGTGGCCCGCAAGCAGGTGAAGGCCGCCTCCGCGGGCGCCGTCGCCGCCGTGATCGTCGAGCCGATGCAGGGCACCGCGGGCAACGTGATCCCTCCGGACGCGTGGCTGCGGGGCGTCGGGGAGCTGGCGAAGGAGCTCGGCGCGCTGCTCATCGCCGACGAGATGATCACCGGCTTCGGCCGCACCGGGCGCTACTGGGGCATCGAGCACAGCGGCGTGACGCCGGACATCGTCACCCTCGGCAAGGCCTTCGGCGGGGGCTTCCCCCTGAGCGGGCTGCTCACCACCGACGAGATCTCGAAGGCGAAGCCCTGGTCGGCCCCGTCGGGCTCGTCGTCGAGCTACGGGGGCAACCCCCTCGGCGCCGCGGCGGGGGCGGCCGCGCTGCGGGCCATCGACGAGGAGGCCCTGGTCGACAACGCCCGCGCGGTGGGGGAGGTGCTGCTGGGAGAGCTCGCGCCCTTCGTCGAGCGCTACCCCTTCGTGGGGGAGGTGCGGGGGAGGGGGGTGTTCCTTGCGATCGAGCTGGTGCGCGACAAGGCGAGCCGCGAGCCGCTGTCCGCGAGCGTCACCCGCGCCATCTTCGACCTCTGCGTGCAGCGCGGCCTTCTCGCCATGACCTACGCCCCGAGGGTGCGCCTGCAGCCCGCGCTCACGCTCGACGCGGCCACCGCCCGCAACGCCGCGGGGCTGCTGCGCGAGGTCTTCGACCAGGTCCTCTCGACGGGCCTCTGGAAGCGGGGATGAGCCCCGTCGACCCGGCGCTGCCCGCGTTCGCCCGGGCACGCCTCTTCCCGTGGCTGGCCTCCGCCCCCTTCGTGCTCTGGCCGTCGTACGTCCTGTCTCAGGGGGAGGTGCGCTGGGAAATGATCACCGCGATGGTGCTCGTCCCGGCGCTTGCCTTCACCCGCAGGAAGCTCTTCACCGGGCTCTTCCCGCTCGCCCTCGTGGCCTTCCTCTACGACACGATGCGCTTCGTGAAGAACGTCGGGCTCACGCCCGAGCGCGTCCACCTCTGCGACCTCCGCGAGGCTGAGATCGCCCTCTTCGGCGTCGGGGTCGGCGGCGGCCCGATGGGCACCCTCCACGACGCCATCCAGGCGAGGCCCTCGCTCGCCCTCGACGCCCTCTGCGCCATCCCCTACGGCACGTACATCTACGCCGTCATCGGCGCCGCGGTCTTCCTCTACGGCCGCGACTTCCACCGGCTTCAGCGCTTCGCCTGGACCTTCCTGCTGCTCAACATCGCGGGCTTCCTCACCTATCACCTCTACCCCGCCGCGCCGCCCTGGTACTTCCACGCCCACGGCTGCGTGGTCGACCTCGACGCCCGCGCCAGCGCGGGGCCCAACCTCGCGCGCGTCGACGCGCTCATGGGGGTCGAGTACTTCCGCGGCTTCTACGGGCGCTCGAACGACATCTTCGGCGCGGTCCCCTCGCTCCACGTGGCCTACCCCGCGCTGGTCGCGGTCGAGACCTGGCCCTACCTCAGCCTCCCGAAGCGCGTCGTCGCGGTCGCCTACGCCGTCCTCATGTGCGTCGCGGCCGTCTACCTCGACCACCACTGGGTCATCGACGTGCTGGTGGGCCTCGCCTACACCGCCGCGCTGATGTGGCTGCTGCGCCGCCTCTTCCCCCCGCCGCCGGGGTCGCCGTGACCAACCACCCGCCGCCCTCCGCCCGCTTCCTCCGCATCGCGCAGGTGCAGGTCCAGCGGGCTCCCCTCATCGCCCTCTTCGCGCTGGCGCTCACCCTCGCGCTGCTCCCCGTGGTGCGCAGCCTCGAGCTCTTCAGCGACTGGACCGAGCTGCTCCCCCGCAGCGCCCCGAGCGTGCGCGACCTGGGGGCCGGACAGCGCCGGGTGGGCGGCCTCTCCACCCTCACGCTCATGCTGGAGTCGGGCGACAACGCCGCGCTCCGACGCTACGCCACGGCCATGGCGGCGCGCCTGGAGGCCCTGCCCCCCTCGCTCCACGTGCGCCGGGTGCAGTGGAACGTCGGCGACTACCAGCGCTTCGTGCGCGAGCACCGTCACCTCTACGCCCCGCTCCCGGAGCTCACCCGGGCGCGAGACGAGCTCCGCCGGCGCATCGAGTACGAGCGCGCCAGCGCCAACCCCGTGTACATCAACCTCGACGACCCGCCGGAGCCCGCCGACGCGCTGGTGGCGAGGGCCCGCGAGCAGATGCGCCGCGTCGAGTCCGAGGCGGAGCAGTTTCCTGGCGGCTTCTTCCTTCACCGGGACGGGCGGCACCTCGCGATGTTTCTCCGGGTCGACCTGCCGAGCGGAGACCCGGCCCGAGGCACCGCGCTGGTCGAGCGGGTGCGCGCGGAGATCAGGGCGCTCCCCCCGGCGGGCTTCGCGCCGGACCTCACGGTGTCGCTCGCGGGCGACCTGCTGGTGGGCATCATCGAGCACCACGCCATCGAGCACGAGCTGGTGGTCGCCACGCTGCTCACCGTGGCGCTCTGCGTGCTGGCGATACTCGGGCTCTTCCGGCGTCCCCGCTCGGTGGTGCTGCTGGGCGGCACGCTGCTGGTGCCGGTGCTCGCCACCTTCGCCCTCGCGAAGCTCACCGTCGGCCACCTCAACACCTCGACGGCCTTCCTCGGCAGCATCGTGATCGGCAACGGGATCAACCCCGGCATCATCTGGCTCGCCCGCTATTTCGAGGAGCGCCGCGCGGGTCGCGATGTGACCGAGGCCGTCGCCGCGACGCACCAGGGCGCCTGGGCCGGCACGCTCGCGGCCTCGACCGCGGCCTCGCTCGCCTACGGCTCCCTGGTGGTCACGGACTTCCGCGGCTTCCGCGACTTCGGCATCATCGGCGGCACCGGCATGGTCATCTGCTGGGCGATGACCATGGCTCTTCTCCCGGCGCTCACCGCGCTCTGGGAGCGGTGGCGTCCTCTGCCGCCCGGGGCCGAGCGCCCGAACCCCTACGGCGTGCTCTTCGCCCGGGCTGTGAAGCGCTACCCGGGGCCGCTGGCCGCGGGGGCGGGGGCGCTGGCGGTTGCGGGCATCGCGCTCTCGGCGGTGGCCATCGGCCGCGACCCGCTCGACTACAACTTCCGCAACCTCACCTCGGTGCGCGCGGAGACCGACCGGGCGAGCGCGCTCAACGGCATCGCAGGGGAGATCGTGGGGCGCGCCGGGTCGGGCAGCGCCATCGCGGTGCTGGTCGACCGGAGGGAGGACACCGCTGCCCTCAAGGCCAGGCTCGACGAGATGCGAGAGCGGCACGGGGCGCCCTTCGGCGCGGTGCGCAGCATCGACGACCTGCTGCCCTCCGAGCAGCCCGCCAAGATCGAGCTCCTGGCCGACCTGCGGCGGCTGATGCTGGAGGCCCGGGAGCACGCCTCCCCGGAGACGCAGCGCGACCTCGACGCCTACCTCCCCCCGGCGGACCTGCGCCCGCTTGTGGACGACGACATCCCCTCCTCGGTGGCCTCGCTCTACACCGAGCGGGACGGCTCCCGGGGCAGGCTTCTCTTCGTCGAGGAGAAGCCCGGCGCCTCCATCTGGGACGGGCAGTACCTCGTGGCCTGGGCCGACTCGATCCGCGCGGCGCGCACCCCCGACGGGCGCCGCCCGGTGGTGGTGGGCAGCGCCCCCGTGTACGCGGACATCATCGGGGCCATCTGGCGCGACGGGCCGAGGGCGGTGCTGGCCTCGATCCTGGCCACGGTGGCGCTGGTGCTGCTGTCGTTTCGCCGCTGGCACCTCCGGGCGCTCACGCTGCTGGCGCTGGTCACCGGCGTGGCCTGGATGGGAGGGGCCATGACGCTGCTCCACATCCGGCTGAACTTCCTCAACTTCGTGGCGCTCCCGATCACCTTCGGCATCGGCGTGGACTACGCCGTCAACGTCATGCGGCGCTATCAGCAGGAGGTCGACTCGGGCGCCTCGGGCGACCCCATCGAGGCCGCGGTGCAGGAGACCGGCGGCGCCATCCTGGTGTGCTCGCTCACCACCATCTTCGGGTACAGCTCGCTTCACACCAGCGCCAACCGCGCGCTCAACAGCTTCGGCCTCGCGGCGGTCATCGGCGAGGTGGCCTGCGTGCTGGCCGCGCTGGTGGCCCTCTCGGCGACGCTGGTGCTGGTCGAGCGCCGCCGCACCCGCGCCCGCGCCGTCAGCTCCCCGGCAGGCTCGCCCGAGGAGCGATCGATGCAACGCTGTAGCCCCATCCGCCGCTCCCCGGGGTGAGGGTCATCACCGCGGGCGAGACGCCGCCATCGCGGCTCATCCCCTCGGCCCACGCCGAGGCATCGCCGAAGTAGACCTTCACGGTGCTCCTCGCTCCAACGACGTTGGGGATCGCCAGGGAGAAGTCCGAGAGCCCGTCGCCGTCGTAGTCGCCCGCGGTCGAGAGGGCGCTCGCGAAGGTGCTGTCCCCGGTCGCGGCGAAGAGCGTGCGGGCCTCCGCCAGCACGGGGGCGGCGCTCGCCACACCCACCGGGACGCGCAGCACGATCATGCAGGCGCCCACATAGGCGAGGCCCACCTCGTCGCCGCCGTCGCCGTCGAGGTCGCCTAGGTTGGCCAGGCGCCTGGGCGTCGCGTCGTTCGCTCGGCCGAAGCAGGGCGACGGATCGGTGAAGATGCTGGACGACGCGAAGCCGGTGGCGCCTCCGTAGAACACCCGGAGACCCGCGGTGCCTGCGACCACCACGTCGCTGAAGCCGTCGCCGTTGAGGTCGCCGCCGCCCGCGACCGCGGCGCCGTAGCCCGTCGTGGAGGAGAGCCCGGTCGAGGCGAGGCTGACTCGGGAGTAGCCCGCCACGCCGCCGGTGTCGGTCGCCAGGAAGAGCTCGGCGGAGCGCCGCGAGGGATAGCCCGCCACGAAGTCTCCCCGGCCGTCGCCGTTGACGTCCCCCGCGGTCGAGAGGCTCATCTCGGCCTCCGGGCCGGTCACCGCCGGGGCGAAGTCCTGGAAGGCACCGCTCCGCGCCGCCGCCGCGCCGCGGTAGAGGCGCACGGTCCCGGTCGAGGGCAGCCCCACCACGAACTCACCGAGGCCGTCGCGGTCGGAGTCCATCACCGCGGCCATCGGCGCGGGCTCGGTCGAGGGCGACCCGCTGGTCGTGGGGATGAGCTCGGGCGTGCGCTCGGTGAGCGCGCCGGTGCCCATGACGAGGTACACGGCCCCGGAGTCGCCGGTGCCGGTCGGGAAGCCGGAGGCCACGCCGAAGTCCTCCCGGCCGTCGCCGTCGAGGTCGCCGAGGCGAGCGCCGCGGCCGAAATCGAGGGTGCGCTGGGAGACCTGCACCGTCGTCTCGAGGGCGCGGCTGAAGTTACGGCCCAGGGCGAAGGTGCCGCCGTTGGAGGCGCCAGAGCGCGCGGTGATGACGAAGACGTCCGAGGAGCCGTCGCCGTTGAAGTCCCCCGCCTGGCCGATGGCGCGGAAGCGCTGGAGGCCGGTGACGTTGCCCGCGCGCGCGGGCTGCGCAGGGCGCAGGCGGAAGGGCCACGCGGTAGAGCGGGCGGTCGCGCCCGAGGGGAGGGAGAGCTTCGCCCGCCACCAGAGCGTGCGGTTGGAGCCGATGGGGCCGCTGGGAGCGCGGATCTCGTCGGCATCGAGGGAGACGAGGTCCCAGGTGGTGACGCCGCCGAGGGTGGTGGGGGTGGGGGGGATGACCGTGGCGGTGTGCGTCGGGGGGAAGTCGGGGCTGGCGCAGAGCTCGATGGTCCCGGTGGTCCCGGCGGGAACGGCCGCCGCGCGAAACTCGAACCAGAGCAGCCGGGTGTTGGTGAGCGCCCCGGTGGTGGGCATGATCTGCTGCGGCGTGGGGAGGATGGGGGCGTCCATGCCCGCATCGACGGGGGCGTCCATCGCAACCGGGACATCGGGCGCATCGGTCACATCGGTTACATCGGGCGCATCGGTCACATCGGGCGCATCGGGCGCATCCATGGAGGCGTCCAGGGAGGCGTTCACGGAGGCGTCCATGGAGGCTTCGGGGCGGGTGGCGTCGAAGAGCCCGGAGGCGTCGAGGGAGGTCTGGTTGGTGATGTCCGGGAGCATCGGGCGGCTGGCCGGGACGCACGCGCCGTCGACGCAGGTGTAGCCGTCGAGGCAGTTGTCTATGCCCACGCAGGCCCGCTGCAGGAACATCGTCAGGAGCAGCTTGCGGTCGGGCAGGAAGCCCGTGATGGCGGTGAGCTCGATGCGTCGTCCGGTGTCCACGGTGCTCGCCCTCACGGTGACCCGCACCCGCCGGCTCGCGTCGCCGCTGATGGGCACCAGCCCGAAGGAGAGCGGCAGCGTGTAGGCCGCGGGCCTCGGCGTCGGCAGCAGGGTGAACTCCCGCTGGCTGAACACCACCCGCCCCACCGGGTCGGACGGATCGGTCACCGAGACCTCGATGCGGTTGAGCTCACGGTCCACCGCGAGGTCGCTGTCGACCACCACCAGGAGCTGCGTCGCGGGCACCTCCCGGCACCCCGCGATGGGCCCCACCCAGAGCGCGAGCCAGAGCGCCCACAGCCTCGACGCCCTCGTCACCATCGCACCGTCGCTCCCTGCAGCACCTGCTGGGTGCTCCCCCCGTCCGGGCCCTGGGTGTCATGGATGAGCACCGCCGCCAGCACTGCCCCCACCACCGCGACCCCCACCGCGGACCACAGCCACGGGCTCTGGTACCAGGGGCTTCGCAGCGGAGAGAGCGTCACCTCCACCCGCAGGTCGCCCCCCGCGGTCACCGTCACCGGCCGCCGGAAGGGGCGGTAGCCATCGGCCTCCACGCGCACCCGGTGGGCTCCGGGAGAGCCCTGCCAGACGGTGCTCCCGTGGCCCACGACCTCGTCGTCGATGCTCACCGACGCCTCGGGCTGGTCGACAGACACCGCGACGCGACCCGGAACCACCGCCAGATCGACGCGCCGCTGGAGGCTCTCCCCGGAGCGCAGCGCCACCGTGAAGCGCTGGGTCGTCACCCCGTTCGCGGAGACCTCCACCTCCTGTCGGCCGGGGTCGATGTCGAGCTCTCGCAGCGGCTCTCCGCGCCCCTCGGCGATCACCTGGGAGTTGATGCGCACCTCCGCCTCGGCGGGCGCCAGCACCAGCCGGAGCCGGGCGAGCGAGCGGCCCACCTGGGCCTCGAGCGCGTGGGCGTCGGTGACGAGGTCGGGCTCGGCCAGCACCGAGGGCATGGCGATGCACTCCCGCAGCGCGGCGCGCGCCTCCCGGTAGCGCTCCAGGTGCTGCAGCGCGAGGCCCACGTTGAAGGCCGTGCGAGGGCGGTCGGAGTGCCTCCGCGACTGGCGAAACTCCTCCAGCGCCTGGCTCCAGCGCTCCTGCTGGGCGAGCAGCACGCCTCGGGCGAAGGCCACCCGGGCGAGCTCGACGTCGGAGCTCGCGGCCGCGGGCGCCACGTTCTGGGCGCGGGCGGAGGCGCCGAGCGAGAGCAGGGCGATGAGAGACAGGAGGGCGACGACGCGCAGGGGGCGGAGCACTGGGGCGGTGGCCTACGGGGTGGTGGCGCCGAAGTCCGTGCGCAGCAGCGATCGGGGCGGCGGGGCGGAGGTCGGAGCAGGCGGCGCCACCGCCACGACCGGGGCCGTGGATCGTGGCGCCGAAGGGGCGGGGTCGACGTGGCGGGCGCTCCTCGAAGGGCCACGCCTCGGCCGCTCGGCGGGCGCGACGACCGGGGAAGCAGCGGGCGCGGCGACGACGGGCGGGGGGAGCACGATGGACGGGGGGAGCACGATGGGGGTCGGGCTCGGGGCGACCGCCGGGGAGAGCGCCGCGGGGAGCGCCGGGGAGGGCCCGGCAGGAGGGGCGGAGCCCAGCGCGAGCACGGCGGCGGCGAGCGCGGCGGCGGCGGCGAGCGCGGCGGCGGCGATCCAGCGGCGACCGGGGGACGCGGCGGCGGGCTCGCTCGACGGCGAGGCCTCCACGGGCGGAGCGGCGGCCGGGAGCGGAGCGCCCGGGGCGGTGCGGGCGAGGGCGAGGGGGACGAGCTCGTCCTCGGTGGTGCCGGGGCGTGCGGCGATGGCCTCGATGGGGCTGATGGGCGTGCGCTTCGAGGCGGCGAGGGCGGGGTCGCGGAGCTCGGGCTCCCACTTCGCTCTCACCGCCGGCGAGGCCATCGGCAGCAGCGAGAGCGCGAGGGCGCGCATGTCGGGGAAGCGCTCGTCGGGGGAGCGGGACATCGCCCGGAGAATGGTCTCCTCCAGCCGGGGGTCGATGTCCGAGGCGCGCATCGAGGGAGGCACCGGGTCTTCCAGCAGGATGGCGCTGAGCATCTCGAAGACCGAGGCGCGCTCGTACGGGAGCAGGCCCGTGCGGCACTCGTAGAGGGTCACCCCGAAGGCGTACTGGTCGCTGCGGGCGTCGACGCTGCGGGCGCTGCGGGCGGCCTCGGGGGAGAGGTAGCAGGGGGTGCCGATGAGCACCGAGGAGCTGGTGAGCCGGGCGATCCTGGGGTCGTTGTGGGCGACGTGGGAGATGCCGAAGTCCACGAGCATGGCGCGCACGCCGCCTCGGGCGGTGCGGGCGAGGAAGATGTTGTCGGGCTTCACGTCGCGGTGCACGACCCCTGCCTCGTGCGCCAGCGCGAGGGCGTCGCACACGGGGATCGCCAGGTCGACCAGCTCGGTGTCGTCGATGCGTCGACGTCGGGCGAGGCGATCGGCCAGCGACTCGCCATCGAGGTACTCCATCACCAGGTAGGGGGTGCCGTCGCGGGTGCCCACGTCGCTCACGTCGACGATGTGCTCGTGACGGATGCGCGCCGCGGCCTCGCCCTCTCGCAAGAAGCGCTGCACCGCCGCCACGTCGCAGGACGCCTCGGGCAGCAGCACCTTGATGGCCACGCGCTTTCGCAGGGAGATGTGCTCGGCCTCGAAGACCGCCCCCATGGCCCCGCGCCCGATCTCCCGGATCACGCGGTAGCTGCTGAAGGATTCGCCTGGGGTCAGCATCGGGATGTGACGAGGGCCCCTCACCCAGCGAAGAGCGGCGCGCGGAGCGACTGTCGCACGAGCATCGCGGTCACCGTCAACCCCTCCAGCGGTGGGGCGCCGCTACTCCGCGGGCGGCTCCGAGGGTCTGCCCTCCCTCGCGAGGGTATCCCACATGCGGGCGAGGACGAGGTGCGCCATGAGGGTCGCGGCGCCCAACAGGTCGAAGAGCCCGGCGGGGGACCAGTGGAGCACCATCGGCGCCGCCACCGCGCACGCGCCGCAGATCAGCATCAGCGCGATTCTCGCCCGGCGGGGGATGTCCGCAAGCATCCCCACGCAGGCGCCGACGAGGATCGGCAGCAGCGCGAGCGACTGCTCCGGAGAGAGCCCCACGAAGTAGGCGGCGGAGAGGAGGGCGAGGGCGACGGCGACGATCCAGCCCAGCGAGCGCAGCCCCTTGGGGTCGACGACGCCCCCTCGCGAGAGGCCGTGTACCGCGGCGGCGCCGACGACGGCCGCGGCGAGCGTGGTGGCGCCGGCGAGCACCCACCACTCGAAGGGAACCAGGCCCGCGTGGATGAGTCCCCCGAGGGCGAGGATGGCCCCGCCCCCGAGGAGCCCGCTGCTTCGGGCCGCGCGGGCGCGGAGCGGCGCCACCGGGTGCGGGTCGTGACGGCGCCCCAGGTCGCTGAGCCGCGAGACGGCGAGGCGCTCCAGGCTGATGCGCCGGGACGCCTCGGTCACCTCGGCCTCAAGGGCCGGATCGGGCGTGGGGAGATCGAGCAGGGTGGCCTGCGCGGTGAGCACGTCCTTCTGGGCGAGGGAGCGACGGATGCGCCAGTGGAGAACGTCCGAGAGGCCGCCCTGGGTGTCGGGGCTGTCGGGCCAGCGCTCGACGGCGCGGCGCATCGCGGCGACGCAGGCCTCGTAGTGCTGCATCACGGCCACCTCGTCGCCCGAGCAGCACGCGCCGCTGTCGGCCACGAGCCGCTCGAAGAGGCCGCGTCCCTCCTCGAGCGCCCGCCTCGCCTCCCGGTGGCGAAGGAAGAGCTCGATGCGCAGGCGGAAGGTCTCCGCGTCGGGAATCCGGTCGCTGGGCTGCGTCGCGGTGGCCTCGTTGGCCAGCTCGGCCAGCTCCTCGGGGGTCTCCTCGGGGTAGTCCACCGGCTCCGAGAGCCACGCCGAGGCCAGCACCGCGCGCAGCGTCTCGCCGCCGTGACGGAGCGACCCGGTGAGCACCTCGTGGAGCACCGCGCCGAGCAGGTAGACGTCGGTGCGAGGAGAGAGCCACGGGCCGACGCCCCGCAGCATCTCCGGGGCCATGTAGGCCGGGGTGCCGACGAGGCCGGGCGGCTCGGCGTCGGCGGTCTCGATGGGGAGGTGCAACGCGAGGCCCCAGTCGATGAGGTACACCTCGTTCTGCTCGCCGATCATCACGTTCTCGGGCTTGATGTCGCGGTGCAGCCACTTCCGGCCGTGGGCGAAATGCGCGACCTCGGCGACCCGGCACAGCACCCGGAGGTTGAAGTCCAGCCGGTCTTCGGTGATGCGCTCCCAGGCGCGGTGCCCGGGGTCGCGCAGCAGCGTGCGCCAGGTGGAGCCCTCGATGCGCTTCATCACCAGCACGGGCTGGTCGTTGTCGTCCCTCCCGAGCGCGAAGACCGGGACGATGCTGGGGTGCTCGAGCAGCCCCATGATGTGACCCTCCTCGAGGAGGGTCGCCGCTGCGCCGGGGCTGCTGGTGTCTCGCACCCGCTTGATGGCCACGTCCCGGCCGACCGAGCGCTGGCGGGCCAGCTCGATGACCCCTACGCCTCCCTCGCCGATGGACTCGATCCTGGCGAAGTCCCCTTCGTCAGCCCCTCCGTTGAGCATGATGCGCGGCAGCGTGTGGACCCGCGCGGCGGTCTCCTCCTCCGGGCTCCTTGCCTCGTGGGCGCTCCGGCTGATGGTCTGATCGACGGCCACCCCCTTGAGGTGCTCGAGCTGGAGGGTCTTGAAGGGGTCAGCGTCGCGCCAGGTCTCGTCGGTCATCGCGTGGGCCCCGCTCAGCGCTCGGATGATATTACTTCACCCCCCGCGCTGACTCGATGATGCCCTGAATGGTCGACGCGTACGGGTCGACCCAGAGGTGCGTCTCCCGGAGCCTCCGGTCAAGGCTCTTCAGCCGCCGCGGGCGCGTGCGTTGCCGCGCTCGTGCGCGGCCGAGACGAGGTAGCGGCTCTGCGGCGAGTCGACGGCGATCGACGCGGGGATGTTGATCGCGTGGTCGGGCTTCAGGTGGTTGGAGGCCCCGCGGGTGGACTTGCGGCTCGGGCGCGTGCCCTCCGCGTGGTCTTCGAGCGCGACCGCGGCCTTCGCCCCGGCGCGCTTGTTCTCATGGTGGACGCCCGACTTCTCGACGTACGGAGCGGATAGCGAGCCGCGCTGGATGTTCGCGTTCTGGTTGGCCAGCTCGACGGACGCCTTGAATGCTTGAGCCTTGGTCGCCATGAATGATCCTCCGCTGTGTGGTGGTGCAGATGGTGTGCCGGTCACTCCTCCAGCTCGTGCTGGAGCGCCGGCTTCTCGTCGCCGACCTCGGTGAGCGTCGCCTCGGTGAGCAGCAGCACGCTGGCGACCGAGACGGCGTTCTCCAGGGCCGTGCGAACAACCTTGGTGGCGTCGATGATCCCCGACTGGGTGAGGTCGACGTAGGTGCGGCGGGCGGCGTCGAAGCCGTAGGCCCCGGTGCCCGAGCGCATCCGATCGATCACCACGCCGCCGTCGACGCCGGAGTTCTCCGCGAGCTGCCTCGTCGGGGCCTCCAGGGCCTTGCGCAGGATCGCGAGCCCGGTGCGCTCGTCGCCCTCGGCGTCGGTCTCCAGGCGCCCCACCGCGTCGGCCGCCCGCAGCAGCGCGAGCCCGGCGCCCGGGACGATGCCCTCCGCCAGCGCCGCCCTCGTCGCGCTGATGGCGTCGTCGAAGGCCTCCTTGCGCTTCTTCAGCTCGGACTCCGAAAGGGCCCCCACCCGGATCACGGCCACGCCGCCCGCGAGCCTCGCGAGCCGCTCCTTCAGCTTCTCCTTGTCGTAGTCGCTGGTGGCCTTCTCGATCTGCGCCCTGATCTCCGCGATGCGCGCCTTCACCTCCTCGGTGGGGCCGCTGGCGGAGATCAGCACCGTGCGGTCTTTGTCGACCTCCGCGCGCCGCACCCTCCCCAGGTCGGTGAGCGTCACGTCTTCCAGCTTCGAGCCCAGCTCCTCGGAGATCACCCTGGCCCCGGTGAGGATCGACAGGTCCTTCAGCATCTCCTTGCGCCGGTCGCCGAAGCCCGGGGCCTTCACCGCGCAGCACGAGAGCGTGCCCCGGAGCTTGTTGACCACCAGCGTGGCGAGCGCCTCGCCCTCGACGTCGTCGATCACCAGCAGCAGCGGCTTCTGCTGCCTCGCGATGGCCTCGAGCACCGGCAGCAGGTCGGCCATCGCCGTGACCTTGCGCTCGGAGACCAGCACGTACGCGTCGTCGAGCACCGCCATCATCCTCGCCGGGTCGGTGACGAAATACGGGGACAGGTAACCGCGGTCGAACTGCATCCCCTCGACCACCTCCAGCGTGGTCTCGGTGCCTTTGGCCTCCTCCACGGAGATCACCCCGTCGAGGCCCACGCGCTCGACCGCGTCGGCCACCATCTCTCCGAGCGTCACGTCGTTGTGCGCCGAGATGGTCGCGACCTGGGCCTTCTCCTTGCGGCTCTCCAGCGGCCGCGACATCGCTCGGATCGCCGCCACCGCCACCGCCACACCACGGTCGAGCCCCCGCTTCAGGTCGACCGCGCTCGCCCCCGCCACCACGTTGCGAACCCCTTCGGCGAAGATCGCGTGGGCCAGCAGCGCCGAGGTGGTGGTGCCGTCGCCCACCACGTCGCCGGTGCGCTCCGCGGCCTGGCGGATCATCCTCGCGCCGAGGTTCTCCTCCGGGTCCTTGAGGTCCATGGCCTTGGCGATGGTGACCCCGTCGTCGCACACGATGGGGTTAGCCCACTTCTGCTCGATGAGCACGCAGCGGGACTTCGGCCCGAGGGTCACCCGCACCGCATCCGCCAACGCCGTCGCCCCCCTGAGAATCTTCTCCCTCGCCTCCGACCGGAACAACATCCTCTTGTGGGCCATCGGGTGAGGTCCTCCTCTCGGGCGCCTGCTCCGTCCCCATTCGCATGACGTGTGCCGCGTCGCCCGCCCCGCTCCTCCTCGCTCTCACCCATCGCAGAGCGTGCACCGCGTGCGCGAACAGGGTGCGTAGCGCCCGGACAGCACCCTGGAATGAGCGCGGCCCTGGTGGCGTGTGCCTTGCTCAACGACCGAGGCGTCATGACACGCGAACGCATCCACAAGGCGTCGGTGGTCGGTGGGCCCGCACCCAACCTTTCGGACTACGACGAGGCCTGTCGCACCTTCTCGTGGGAGGCTGCCGCCCGGGCCCTCGACGGGCTGCCCGGCGGAGGCGGGCTTCACATCGCCCACGAGGCCGTCGATCGTCACGCCAGCGGGGCCTCCGGCGCTCGCGTGGCGCTGCGCTGCCTCGGGGCCGACGGGGCGGTGCGAGACACCACCTACGCCGGGCTGCGGGCGCTCACCAACCGCTTCGCCAACGTGCTCTCGGCGCTGGGCGTCACCCCCGGAGACCGGGTCTTCGCGCTGCTCGGGCGGGTCCCGTCGCTCTACGTGGCCGCGCTCGGGGCGCTCAAGCACGGTGACGTATTCTGTCCGCTCTTCTCGGCCTTCGGGCCGGAGCCCATCCGGGCGAGGCTCTCGCTGGGCGAGGCGAGGGTGCTGGTGACCACCGAGGCCCTGTTTCGCAGGAAGGTGGCGGCGCTGCTGCCCGAGCTCCCCGAGCTGCGCCACGTGCTGCTGGTCGACGCGAGGGAAGACCCTCCGGGCTCCCCCGGGGTGCACGCCCTGGGGCCGTGGATGGAGCGCGCCTCGGAGGCGTGGACCATCGCACCGACGAGCCCGGAGACCCCGGCGCTGCTGCACTTCACCAGCGGCACCACGGGCAGGCCCAAGGGCGCCCTCCACGTGCATGGCGCGGTGGTGGCGCACCACGCGACCGCCGCCTTCGCGCTCGACCTGAAGCCCGGGGACATCTTCTGGTGCACGGCCGACCCGGGCTGGGTGACCGGCACCTCCTACGGCCTCGTCGCTCCGCTCACCCACGGGCTCACCTGTATCATCGACGAGGGAGAGTTCGAGGCCGAGCGCTGGTACTCGGTGCTTCAAGACCAGCGGGTGACCAACTGGTACACGGCGCCGACGGCGGTGAGGATGCTGATGCGCGCGGGCGAGGCGCTGCCGAAGCGCTACGACCTGTCGGCGCTGCGCTTCATCGCCAGCGTGGGAGAGCCGCTCAACCCCGAGGCGGTGCTGTGGAGCGTCGGGGCGCTGGGTCGTCCCATCCACGACAACTGGTGGCAGACCGAGACCGGCGGAATCATGATCGCCAACTTCGCCTCGATGGACATCAAGCCAGGGTCCATGGGCAAGCCGCTGCCGGGCATCGCGGCGGCTATCGTGAAGCGCACCCTCGACGGCGGCGTGGCGGTGATCGACGCCCCCGACACCGACGGGGAGCTGGCGCTCAGGCCCGGGTGGCCGTCGATGTTCCGCGCGTACCTGCACGAGGAGCAGCGCTACAAGAAGTGCTTCGCCGACGGCTTCTATCTGAGCGGAGACCTCGCCCGTCGAGACGCCGACGGGTACTTCTGGTTCATCGGAAGGAGCGACGACGTCATCAAGACGGCGGGGCACCTCATCGGCCCCTTCGAGGTCGAGAGCGCGCTGCTCGAGCACCCCGCGGTCGCCGAGGCGGGGGTCATCGGCAAGCCCGACCCGGTGGCCCTGGAGATCGTGAAGGCCTTCGTGTCGCTCAAGCCCGGCTACGAGCCCAGCGCGGCGCTCCAGCTCGAGCTGATGGGCTTCGCGCGAAAGCGCCTCGGGTCCGCGGTGGCGCCCAGGGAGATCACCTTCCTCGCGGCGCTCCCTCGCACCCGCAGCGGGAAGATCATGCGGCGGCTGCTCAAGGCCCGCGAGCTCGGTCTCCCCGAGGGCGACACCTCCACCCTGGAGGCCGGGGCGTGACCGCCGCGCCCTCGCTCGACGACGACCTCGCGCGGCTCCGAGGCATGCTCCGCATCCGTCGCTTCGAGGAGCGCGCGGCGGAACTCTACGGCGCCGGCAAGATCCGCGGATTCCTCCACCTGTGCGTGGGCGAGGAGGCCGTGGCGGTGGGAGTGATGCGCGCGCTCACCGAGGTCGACGCGGTGGTCTCGACCTACCGGGAGCACGGCCACGCGCTCGCCCGAGGCGTCCCCCCCGACCGGATCATGGCGGAGATGTTCGGCAGGGCCGAGGGCTGCTGCCGGGGCCGAGGGGGGTCGATGCACCTCTTCGACGCCTCGCATCGCTTCTACGGCGGCAACGCCATCGTGGCGGGGGGATTGCCCCTGGCGACGGGCCTCGCGCTCGCCGACAAGATGCTGGGGCGACGCGCCGTCACGGCCTGCCTCTTCGGCGACGGGGCGGTCGCGGAGGGGGAGTTCCACGAGTGCATGAACCTCGCGGCGCTGTGGCGCCTCCCGGTGCTCTTCCTCTGCGAGAACAACCTCTACGCGATGGGCACGGCGCTGGCGCTTACCGAGTCCCAGGTCGACCTCTGCGCCAAGGCCCGGAGCTACGACATGCCCGCCGATCGGGTCGACGGGATGGACGTCACGGCGGTCGAGCGGGCCGCCCTCGCGGCCGTGGCGACGGTGCGAGCGGGCGAGGGGCCGCGCTTCCTGGAGCTGGCGACGTACCGCTTCCGGGCGCACTCGATGTTCGACGCCGAGCTCTACCGGGAGAAGCGGGAGGTGGAGCGCTGGAAGCTGCGCGACCCCATCGCCGCGCTCTCGACGCTGATGAAGCTCGGGGGCGTGCTCGACGACGCGGGGCTCTCGGCGCTGGAGTCCGAGGTGGCCGCCGAGCTCGACGCCGCGGTGGCCTTCGCCGAGGCGGGCACGCTCGAGCCCGTGGACGAGCTCACCCGCGACGTCTACGCGACGGAGGCGAGCGATGCCCGGTAGCGACGCGGTGATGGTGCGAACCACCTGGCGCGAGGCCATGCGCGCCGCGCTGAGGGAGGCGCTGCAAGGCGACCCGAGGGTGTTCCTGATGGGCGAGGACGTGGGGCGCTACGGCGGCTGCTACGCGGTGAGCCGGGGATTGCTGGAGGAGTTCGGCCCGGAGCGCATCCGCGACACGCCCCTCTCCGAGTCGGCCTTCGTGGGCGCCGGCATCGGCGCTGCGCTCAACGGAATGCGCCCCATCGTGGAGGTCATGACGGTCAACTTCAGCCTCCTGGCGCTCGACCAGATCGTCAACAACGCCGCGACGCTGAGGCACATGTCGGGAGGGCAGTTCGCCATCCCGCTGGTCATCCGGATGGCGACCGGGGCGGGGCGGCAGCTCGCCGCGCAGCACTCGCACAGCCTGGAGGGCTGGTACGCCCACGTGCCGGGCCTGAAGGTGCTCTGCCCCGCCACGCTGGAAGACGCCCGAGGGATGCTCGCCTCGGCGCTGGCCGACCCCAACCCGGTGATCCTCTTCGAGCACGTCGGGCTCTACAACGTCGAGGGGATGCTTAGCTCCGACGCGGGCGCCGTGCCCATCGACCGCGCCGCCGTCCGTCGCGCCGGGACGCAGCTCAGCCTCATCGCCTACGGGGGAATGATCCCTCGCGCGCTCGAAGCGGCGGAGAAGCTCGCGGCGCAGGGCATCGACGCGGAGGTGATCGACCTCCGGGTGCTGCGCCCGCTCGACACTGCCACGCTCGTCGCGTCGGTGAGGAAGACCCACCGCGCGGTGATCGTCGACGAGGGCTGGCGCAGCGGTAGCTTCGCCGCGGAGGTCTCCGCGCGCCTCGTGGAAGAGGCCTTCTATGACCTCGACGCGCCCATCGCGAGGGTGTGCTCGGCGGAGGTGCCGATCCCCTACGCCCGCCACATGGAGATCGCCGCGCTGCCCCAGGTCGAGACGATCGTCCGCGCAGCAAGAGAGGTCGTCGGCACCCATGCTTGAGTTCCGAATGCCCTCGCTCGGGGCCGACATGGACGCGGGAACGCTCGTCGAGTGGCGCATCGCCCCCGGTCAGACCGTCGCCCGCGGCCAGGTGGTCGCGGTGGTCGAGACCGAGAAGGGCGCCGTCGACGTCGAGAGCTGGCAGTCCGGCGTCGTCGCCCAGCTCCTCGTCGCGGTCGGGACGAAGGTCCCAGTGGGCACCGTGCTCGCCACGCTCGAAGGCGCCGCACCCGCCGCCTCCGTCGCGCCTCCGATAGCGCCTCCCGCACTCGCGCCTCCCGCACCCGCGCCTGCACCGCCGCCGCCTCCTTCCGCGCCGCCTCCCCCGGTGTCCACCGGGGCGCGCCCCCTGGCTTCACCCGCTGCGAGGCGTCGAGCGCACGAGCAGAACGTCGAGCTCGCCTCGGTGCATGGCAGCGGCCCCCACGGGGAGATCACCGTGGCCGATGTGGAGCGCGCGGCGCGGCCCTCCACCCCGGCGCCTCCAGCGGCCGACGAAGCCCTTCCCGCGCCCCCACCCGCACCCGCGCCCACGCCTGCGCCCGCCGATCGTGGAGCGGCGATGCGTCAGGCGATCGCGGCGTCGATGGCCCGCTCCAAGCGGGAGATCCCCCACTACTACCTGGGCGCCTCGATCGACATGGGGCCGTCGCTCTCATGGCTGCGCGAGCAGAACCTCTCTCGCCCGGTGACCGCCCGGCTGCTGCCCATCGCCCTCCAGCTCAAGGCCGTCGCGCTGGCCCTCCGAGAGACCCCCGAGCTCAACGGCTTCTGGATCGACGGGGCCTTCCGACCAGGCGGCGGTACCCACGTGGGCGTGGCCATCTCGCTACGCCGCGGCGGCCTGGTGGCGCCTGCGATACACGACGTCGACAAGCTGTCCCTCGGCGACGTGATGGAGGCGCTCTCGGACGTGACGCTGCGCGCGAGGGAGTCGCGGCTGAGGAGTTCCGAGCTGTCCGACCCGACGATCACGGTCACCGCCCTGGGCGAGCGCGGGGTGGAGACGGTCTTCGGGGTGATCCATCCCCCGCAGGTCGCGATGGTGGGCTTCGGGACCACCCTCGATCGCCCGTGGGCCATCGACGGCCTGCTGGGCGTGCGCCCGGTGGTGACGGCCTCGCTCTCTGCCGACCACCGCGTGAGCGACGGGCACCGCGGCGCCCGCTTCCTCGCGGCGCTCGGCGAGCTCCTCCAGCACCCGGAGACCCTATGACCCCCGACGCCATCCGAGAGTCCGTCCGACGTGTCCTCCACTCGATCGCCCCCGAGGCCGACCTCGACTCGGTCGGTCCTGGCGCCGACCTCCGCGCCGAGCTCGACCTCGACTCGATGGACTTCCTGCGCTTCATCACCGGCCTTCACGCCGAGCTGGGGGTGGAGGTCCCCGAGGCCGACTACCGCAAGCTCGGCACCCTCGACGGCTGCGTGAGCTACCTCGAGGCCCACGCTCCCGCCGCTAGCTCGCCCTAGCGCTCCGCCCCGCGCAGCGCCGCGAGCTGCTGGCCGAAGCGCCGCAGCTTCGCCAGCGCTCGCCCGTGGACGCTCTCCGGGGGGTACTCCCCCTCCGGGGTGGGCTCGCCCGCCTCTCGCTCGGTCATGAGCGCCAGGGCCTCGTCGACGGTGCGCACCGTCCACACATGGAAGCGCCCCGCTCTCACGGCCTCGACCACCTCCTCGTCGAGCACCAGGTGCACGGCGTTGGGCGCCGGGACGATCACCCCCTGGCGGCCGTCGAGGCCCGCCGCGCGGCACGCGGCGAAGAAGCCCTCGACCTTGCGGGTGACCTCCCCGACGGGCTCGATCTGCCCCCGCTGGTCGACCGCCCCGGTGACGGCGATGCCCTGGTCGAGCGGCACATCCGAGAGCGCCGAGAGCAGGGAGAGCAGCTCGGCGAGCGAGGCCGAGTCGCCCTCGACGGCGCTGTACGACTGCTCGAAGGCGAGCGTCCCGGCCAGGGTGAGCGGGCTCCCGCGGCCGTAGGTCCGGGCGAGGTAGCCCAGCAGGATGAGCACGGCCTTGTCGTGGAAGGGCCCGGAGAGGTCCGCGGCCCCGTCGACGCTGAGCAGCGTGCCCCGGCCGGGAGAGACCGTGGCGGTGATGCGCGAGGGCACCGCGAAGCGGCTGTCGCCGAGCTCGACCACCGCGAGGCCGTTGACCTGCCCCAGCACCTCGCCGGCGGTCTGCACCAGCACCGTGCGCCGGGTCATCTCCGCGCGCAGGCGTCGCTCGAGCAGCCCGGAGCGGGCGTGGCGGGCGTGAAGGGCCCGCTCCACGTCGGCGCGCGTCACCTGCGTCCGAGCGGCCTTGGAGGCCCAGAAGCTCGCCTCGGTCGCGAGGTCGGCCAGCTCGCCAAGGCGCACGGAGATGCGCTCGCTGTCCCCGGCGATGCGCGAGGCGTGCTCGATGGTGCGGGCGATGGCCCCGGCGTCGAGCGGCAGCAGCGAGCGGTCGCGCACGCAGCGGCTCAGGAAGGCCGCGCACAGCCGCGTCGCCTCCTCCGACCACGGCACATCCGGGGCGAACTCGACCTTCACCTTGAAGAGGTCGCGGAAGTCCGGATCGAGCGCGAAGAGCAGCTGGTAGACCTCCTCGGTCCCGATCAGGACGACCTTGAGATCCAGCGGGATGGGCGTCGGCCGCAGGGTGGTCGCGGGGAGCGCGGCGCCCCCGTCGCTCGCCTCGATGCGAATCTCCGGTCCCAGCAGCGCGCGCTTGAGCACCGGCCACGCGGCCTCGGTCTGCTCCAGGTCCGAGGCGCGCAGCACCAGGAAGCCTCCGTTGGCCCGGTGCAGCGAGCCGGGCCTGATCTGGAGGAAGTCCGCGACGAGGCCGTTGGCGGTCATGCGGTAGTCGATGCGCCCGGCGAGGTTCTCGGGCGTGGGGTGGCGCTCCACGATGACGGGCGCCCCGCTCGCCCCTCCGTGCTCGATCAGCACGTTGACCCGGTAGCGGGCGAGGGCTCCGGCGGTGCTCTCGGCGGCGTCCTCGGCCGCCTCCTCGTCGACCGCGACCTCGTCGTCGTCGCCCGCGACCGGCGCCGGGGTCGCGAAGGACGAGGCCCGCTCGGTGAGGTCTTCGCCTACCCGGGCGAGGTGCGCGAGCAGCTCGGGCTGGTCGGTGTAGTGCCCCCGCAGCTCGGCCAGCATCGGGTCGATGATGCCCTTCGCGGCCTCGCGGTCGAACACCAGCCGACGCTCGTCCTCCTCGATCTCGATCTGCCGCAGCCGACGCACCGCGGCGCTGAGCGGGAGCTCGAACTGCTCGGTGCGCCGGGTGAGGTCGGCGCGGGCCTCGTCGCTCATGGCGTCGAAGCGCTCCTCGGTGATGGGCTCGCCCTCGACCATGGGCACCGAGGTCACCCTCCCCGGCGCGATGTCGACCCGAAACCCGAGCTCCCTGGCCGTGGCGCCGAGCTCGTCGAAGACCTTGCGGCGGGTGCTCGCGTAGGCGTCGAGCTCGGCGCGCCGGCGGCGGTCGTGGTCCTCGCTGTCGAGGGCGCGGCGAATCGCGAGGCCGGTGTCACGGATGAAGGTCTCCATCGCCCGGGCGAAGCCCGTGGCCTGCCCGGCGGGCATCGAGAGCGCCAGGGGCTGGTCGGGCGCGGCGAAGTTGTGGACGTAGACCCAGTCGCGCGGCACCGGGCACGCCGCCGCGAGCCGGCCCACGTGGGCGTGTACCGTGGTGGTGCGCCCGGAGGCGTTCTCCCCGGCGACGTAGAGGTTGAAGCCCGGGCCCCGCACCTCGAGGCCGAAGGCGAGCGCGTCGAGCGCGTCCTGCTGCCCGACGAGCGCGTCCAGCGCCGGCACGTCGGCCGTCGACGCGAAGGGGAGCGAGGCGACGTCGACCCGGGGTCTCAGCTTCTCTGCCGGGAGCGCCCGGTCTTCTCTCGCGGTGGGTTTCATCGTGTCCGCCGCGACATCACCACGCGCCGCCCGGCCCGCGCAATCCCGGCACGCCGGCTGCTGCATCGGGCACCAGGAGATGCGCCGTGGAGATGATGAACCTCGATAGCTTCGTCGGTGAGATCCAGCGGCAGACCGGCCTCGATCCCCCGGAGCGGGTGCTCCGTCTCATCCGTCGCGTGCTGTCGTCGCTCGACGAGGTGCTGGTCGACGACGAGCTCGCGACCCTTCGGGCCTCCGTCCCTGCCTCGCTCCAGGGGGCGCTGGTAGGCCGGGTGGGCCGGGCCCAGTCCTCCGTCGACCGGCTGTTCACCAGGGTGCAGCGCTCGGAGCTGGTGCGTCGGCCGGTCGCCCTCGAGCGCACGGAGATCGTGTGTCGGCAGCTCGGGGCCCTGCTCCCGCCGGACGTGGCCACCCGCTGGGCGCGCGACCTGCCTCCTCCTGTCGCCGCCCTCTTCCTCAGCACGCCCCCTGCCGGGTACACCTCCGACGCCCCTGCCCCGAGGCCGTCGATCCCCCGGCCGACGCCGCCTCCGTCGACGCTGGCCACCGGGCGCCCCGGCAGCTCCAACCCGGTGAGCGAGGCGCACCCCGAGCGGGCCCATCGCCACTCGGTCGTCAGGGCCGACGATCCCCACGCCGACACCAGGCTCTCCGCCAGCCGGGGGCTGACCCAGGAGCGGGCCCACGAGACGCTCGCCGAGGGGGACGCCCGCTCCGCGAGGCCGCTCTCGGAGGCCCACCCCGAGCAGGTCCCCAAGCCTCGCTGAGGGGCTCACGAACGCCCATGCGAGCGCACTGCACCACGTTCGCGCACTGTGTGCGCGGCGCCACGGAGGCCATCGCCCGGACGGGGGCCCGGCGGGCCATGGGCCCCGGCGTCCCCTGTGGCCCATGGCATACGAAGTGAACTCCACCGGCGCTGTGAAGAAGCTGCGACAGCCGGAAGCGCGCGGGATGCGGGAGGGCGGCATGAGCGCCTCGATCGTGCGAGAGCACATCACGCTCGCGGTGGCGGGCGTTCACCTCAAGGGCGACCTCGCGCTGCCCGCGCAGGCCTATGCGCTGGTGGTCTTCGCTCACGGCAGCGGCTGCAACCCCAAGAGCCACCGCAACCGCGACATCGCCAGGGCGCTCGAGCACGCGGGCTTCGGCACGCTGCTGCTCGACCTGCTCACGGCCGACGAGGAGACCGCGGAGCACGAGGCGATGGCCCGCTCCTTCGAGGTCGAGGCGCTGGCCTCGCGGCTGGCCGACTCGACCGACTGGCTGGGCGCGCAGGCCACGACGCGCTCGCTCTCCATCGGATACTTCGGCGCGGGCACCGGCGCCGCGGTGGCGCTCACGGCCGCGGCCGAGCGTCCGATGGCGGTGCGGGGGGTGGTCTGCCAGGCGGGGCGCACCGACCTGGCCGCCGCGGCGATGCCTCGCATCGAGGCCCCGACGCTGCTCATCGCCGACAGCGACGACCCCACCGGGCTGGAGCTCAACCGGGAGGCCATGACGACGCTGCGCTGCGAGCGCGGGCTGAGCCGGGTCGCGGGCGCGTCGCACCTGCTCGCCGAGCCGGGCTCCCTCGAGCGCGTGGCCTCGCTGGCGGCGGAGTGGTTCGAGCATCACCTGCCGAGGCAGGGGGCCGCGGTGAAGGCGTGGGGGCCGGGGGGGCCTGCGCACTGCGAGTCGTTCCGTCCCGCGCACCGGGGGCACGGGCCCTGAGCCCGGCGGGCGTCGGCCACCGTGGCCCACCCGCTGCAACGGCACTGGCGATCATGGGTGCCGAGATGTCGTCGAGGAAGGAGAGCCCGCCTGGTGGCGGAGGGTGGCTCGTGGTCGCGGGGCTGGTCGCGGGGCTGCTCGGCTGCGTCGCGGCGGTGCGCGGTGCCTATGGCCCCTACGACACCAACCAGTGCTACTGGACCTGGGTCGACGACGGGTACGGCGGCTACGAGCAGCTCCATTGCTGGAACCCCAACCTGAGCGGGTATTACCAGTACTCCTACGGCGGCAACTACGTGCGCCGCTATCCATCCTGGTACAGCGGACATCGGGTGATGGTGACGCCTCCGCAGGTGGGCATCGTGCGCCCGCGAGGCGTCGTGGTCGTGCCGCCTCCCATGGCGCGGCCCGGGGGAATGCCTCCCATGGCGCGGCCCGGGGGGATGCCTCCCATGGCGCGGCCCGGGGGGATGCCCGGCGGTCCGATGCCCCAGGCGGTCCCTTCTCCGCGTTGAGCCGCGACGATGCGGAGAGAGAGAGCGAGGCCTTCGATGAGACAAGCCTATGTGAGTCTGATGTGTGGTGGGGATGCCTATGAGCCCGGGGTCGAGACGCTGGGGCGCTCGCTGCGTGCCACAGGCAGCAATGTCCCACTGGTGCTCCTTGTCACACCCGATGTGTCGCCTGCCGCGAGGGCGCGCCTGGCCACCGCGACGGGGTGGGATCCGCGGCTGATCGAGCCCATCGCCAACCCTTCGGGCGACGGCGAGCTGCTCTACGCGCGCTTCCGCAACACGTACACGAAGCTCCGGGCCTTCGGGCTGGAGGACATCGAGAAGGTGGTGTTCCTCGACGCCGACACGCTGGTGCTGCAGAACATCGACGAGCTCTTCGAGCGCCCCGCCTTCGCCGCGGCGCCGGACTTCTTCCTGCCCAATTGCTTCAACTCCGGAGTGATGGTGATCGAGCCCTCCAAGGCGCTCTTCGACGCCATGGAGTCGAAGCTCCTCCAGCGGAGAACCTACGACGGAGGCGACCAGGGCTTCCTCAATGACTTCTATCCCGACTGGTGGTCCATGGACGTCGGGCACCGGCTCGAGGCGCGCTACAACCTCCACCATTTCGTGTACCAGTTCATGACCGCCCACCCTTCGGTGAAGTCGGTGGTCAATGACGTGAAGATCATCCACTACACGCTGCAGAAGCCGTGGCTCAACCCCACGGTCACCGGCGCCTCGGAGATCTGGTGGAGCCGCTATCTTGAGCGCCATCCGGAGCTCGACGGCCCCCTCCGCCGCAGGCTTCACGCGCTGGAGGACTGGACCTTCGACAGCCTGGTGAGCACGCTTGGGGGGGCCTAGAGGCCGGGAGCGCCCCTTCGGGGCCTGTCACTCACGACTTCCCTTCCTACATCGATGGAGGCTGTGCCATGCGCAGGCTGCTGATCCTGTTCGTCGTGCTCTTGTCGGCCGCGTCTTCGGGCTTCGCCGAGCCCCGGGCCGGTCAGGCGATGCCGGCCTTCTCGGTGGATGACCTGGAGGGCACGAGGCACACGCAGCGCGACCTGCTCGGCAGCTACACGGTCATCTGCGCGCTGACCGACAAGGACAGCGGCCCGGCGGTGGAGGCGTGGTGGCGCCCTCTGGAGATCGCGATCCCGGCGAGGACGCCGATGCTGACCTTCACGGCGCTCGACATCTTCGGCCTGGTCCCGACCGGGACGATCCTGTCACAGGCGCGCGAGCGCACCCCGAGGCCGCAGTGGCGCCAGGTGTGGTTCTCCCGAGACGGGTCCTTCGCCGAGAGCCTCGGGCTGGAGAGCGACGAGACCCCGTGGGTGTTCGTGGTCGATCCCCGCGGTCGCGTGGTGGTGAGCATCCACGCGGCCTTCAGCCCGGCGGGCCTGGCGCGCGTGGTCGGGGCGATCCCCCGGTCGCCGACCCAGATGCAGCCCGTGCCCGACGCCGGGGCGCGGCCCGCTCCGTAGCCATCTCCCTCTCATACTGAGTGGTTGTCAGCATTGCCGCCTTCGATGCTGGTGATCAGTCCTTTCAAGGCGCCGCTGCGCCCGTCGCCGCGCCCTGAAGGACCATCGCTTCTACACATCTCGACAGCGCGGCCTGGGGTACGGCGTGCGGCCTCTGCATCGTCGTGCAGCGCCTGACCCCAGGCAACATCAGGTGGTCACCTTCGCGCGACGCGAAGGTTGCATGGGTAGTCGCTGTCGCGGCCCGCTCGGTAGACCGGGGCGCCCGCCTGCACCGTCGCCCGCACCGCACCGCACCGCACCGCACCGCGCTTCCCGGTTCCCCATGCAACCTTCGCGTCGCGCGAAGGTGACCACCTGATGTTGCCTGGGGTCAGGCGCTGCACGACGATGCAGAGGCCGCACGCCGTACCCCAGGCCGCGCTGTCGAGATGTGTAGAAGCGATAGCCCTGAAGGGCGCGGCGACGGGCGCAGCGGCGTCTTGAAAGGGCTGGATGCTGATGATGTTTGGGTTCAGATCGCTCGATTGACGCTGGGGTTCGCGCGTTGGCGCTCACACCAGCGACAAACGAACGACTTGTCCAATGAGAAGCTGACCGAACTCAAAGCGGCAGGATTGACAGGGGATCGGTATCACCCCTGGCAGACCACGACCCCCTCGAAGGCCCGCAGGGAGATGCGTGACTCCGACGGATCCATCGGCCCTCGCAGGGTGGAGAAGACGGTGCGGTCGGGGAGCGCCGGAAGCTCGACCCTCGCCTCCCTCGACGAGAAGTTGAGGAACACCTCCGCGAGCTCGGCCCGCTCTCCCTCGCCGTGCCGCCGGCGGTACGCGACGACGGCGAGGGGCACGCCCGCCGGGCTGAGGAGCTCGAGCGATCCGGCCTGCAGCGCGAGGCTTCGGTTGCGCATCGCGAGCAGCTGCCGATAGCAGGAGAGGATCGAGTGGGGGTCGCTCTCCTGGGCGGCGACGTTGACCTCGGCGCTGTTGGGGTGGGTGGCGAGCCACGGCGTGGCTTCGTGGTGGGTGAATCCCCCGTGGGGGCCGTGGTGCCACTGCATCGGGAGGCGGGACTCGTCGCGGTTGAGCAGGATGCCCGAGCGACGTAGACGTCGGGCGACCCAGTCGGGGACGAAGCGGAAGTGGGTGGCGATGGGGTCGAGCCCGTGTACGGCGGGGATGTCGTGGTGGTGCATCCCGATCTCCTCGCCGTAGTAGATGAAGGGCACGCCGCGCGCGGTGAGCTGGAGCGTCGCGAGGAGCTTGGCCTTGCCGGCGTGGTTGCCGAGCCGGAGGATGCTCCGCGGCCGGTCGTGGTTGCCGAAGACGTAGGTGGGGAAGAAGGGCTCGGGGAACTCCCGCTCGAACTCGGCGATCATGGCGCGCACGCCGGGCCCGGAGAACGGGGCGCGCATGGACTTGAAGAGGAAGACGAGGTGCAGCCCGTCGGCGTCCTCACCGCAGTAGCGGCGCAGGGTGTGGGGCGCGCCGAAGACCTCCCCGACGAGGAAGCGCGGAGGCCCCGGGACGGCGTCGACGACCGCGCGCAGCTCGCGGGCGAAGGCGAAGGTGTCGGGGTGGTCGATGGTGTGGCGGGTCTGCTGGAAGAACCCGTCGGGGTTGTCCTCGCTCGGAACCGGCCTGAACGAGAAGGGGTTGTTGGTGAACGCGGCGTCCTTGAAGAGGGCGTTGAAGATGTCGAGACGCAGCCCGTCGACGCCCATGGAGAGCCAGTGGCGCACCACGTCCAGCATGGCCTCCTTCACCTCCGGGTTGCGGTAGTTCAGGTCGGGCTGGAAGGGCAGGAAGCTCGCCCAGTACCACTGGTCGGTCGTGCGGTCGTAGTGCCACCCTCGGCGGCCGAGCATGGAGCGCCAGTTGTTGGGCGGCTCGCGGCCCCCCGGAGAGCGCCCGTCGCGCCAGAGGTAGTAGTCGCGTCTGGGGTTGTGCCTCGAGCTCTTCGACTCGACGAACCACGGGTGCTCGTTGGAGGTGTGGTTGAGCACCATGTCGAAGACCACCCTCATCCCCCGCTCATGGACCTCCTCGATGAGGGCGTGGCAGTCGTCGAGCGAGCCGTACTCCGACGAGATGCCGAAGTGGTCGCGGATGTCGTAGCCGAAGTCCGCCTGCGGGCTGTCGAAGAAGGGAGAGAGCCAGATGGTCTCGACCCCGAGGTCGCGCAGGTAGTCGAGCTTGCCGATGACCCCGCGGAGGTCGCCGATGCCGTCGCCGTTGGTGTCGGCGAAGGAGCGCGGATAGACCTGATAGACGGTAGTGCGCTTCCACCACGGCAGCTCGCTGGCGTGGTGCGAGGCCTTAGGACGCTGCGCGAGGTCGGGCGAGAGGGTGTGGTGCACGGGTCAGGCTCCGCTGCGCGCTTTCGCAAATCGCGCGCCGACCTCCCTCCGTCGGACTACGGGCGCTCGCCGGGCTCCAGCTTGTCCTGCGTCCTCGTCTCGAAGTCGCCCGCGTCGTGCCGCTCTCGCAGCTGGCTCTCGGGCCTGCCGAAGGCGCGGTTGACCATGCGCCCGCGCTTCACCGCCGGGCGCTCGGCGACCTCGCTGCTCCAGCGGTTGACGTGGGCGTAGCTGGCGGTCTGGAGAAACTCCGCGGCGTCGTAGAGGTGGCCGGCGGCGAGCGCGCCGTACCAGGGCCAGATCGCGACGTCGGCGATCGTGTACTCGTCGCCCGCCATGTAGCGGTGCTCCGCGAGGTGGCGGTCGAGCACGTCGAGCTGACGCTTGACCTCCATGGCGAAGCGGTCGATGCAGTACTCGATCTTGACCGGCGCGTACGCGTAGAAGTGGCCGAAGCCGCCGCCGAGGTAGGGGGCGCTGCCCATCTGCCAGAACAGCCATGAGAGGCACTCGGCGCGCTTCGCGGGATCGGTCGGGAGGAAGGCGCCGAACTTCTCGGCCAGGTAGAGCAGGATGGCGCCGGACTCGAACACTCGGGTCGGCGGCGCGGTGCTGTGGTCCATCAGCGCGGGGATCTTCGAGTTGGGGTTGACCTCGACGAAGCCGCTGCCGAACTGCTCGCCCTCGCCGATGTTGATCAGCCAGGCGTCGTACTCGGCGCCGCGGTGGCCGAGCGCGAGCAGCTCCTCGAGCATCACGGTGACCTTCACGCCGTTGGGCGTGCCGAGCGAGTAGAGCTGCAGCGGGTGGCGCCCGACCGGGAGCACCTTCTCGTGCGTCGGACCGGCGACCGGGCGGTTGATGTTGGCGAAGCGGCCGCCGCTCTTGGTGTCGGGGCTCCAGACCTTGGGGGGAACGTAGTCGGTCATCGGGGATTCATGTCCATTCGTTGGGGGGCGATGAGATGTACCGCGTCCCCGCCCCGGGGCCCGCGACGAACCGGCGGTCCACTGGTTGGAGACCCAACCAGATGGTGTTAGGGCGATCCCCACCCTTCTTCCTTCAATCCCTCTCCTAACCCACCACGAGCATGAGCGCGCCCTCACCAGGCCCCGACCCCAGTCCCCTGCTGCGCTCCCTCATGGACGCGGGCGCCTGGCTCAACCGCCTCCTGCTGCGCGCCATCGAGCGTGCCACCCCATCGGAGCAGAACCGCCTGCTCGGGCTCACCATCGCCGTCGGCGGCGCCTGCGGCCTCGCCGCGGTGGGCTTCCACCTCTTCATCCGCCTCGTCGAGGCGACCTTCTTCGAGCGGGTGACGGCCGCCACCGGGGCCACGCGGGCGCTCGGGCTGATCGTGGTCCCGGCCCTCGGCGCGCTGGTCGCGGGCGTGGCGCTCGACCGCTTCGCCCCGGAGGCGCGCGGCAGCGGCATCCCGCAGGTGAAGTGGGTCTACGGCGCCCGCAGCGGCCGCCTGACCCTCCGCGACGGCGCGGCGAAGTTCATCCTGGCGGCGCTCCAGATCGGGACGGGCTCGTCGCTCGGCCGCGAGGGCCCGACGGTACAGATCTGCGCCACCGTCGCGAGCTCCCTCGGGCGGCTCTTCGCGCTCTCGCCCGGCAACCAGCGTCGGCTCATCCCCGTGGGCGCCGCGGCGGGCATCGCGGCGGCCTTCAACGCCCCCATCGCCGCGGTCACCTTCGTCATCGAAGAGCTCGTCGGCGGCCTCGACACCACCGTGCTCTCCGGGGTCGTCGTGGCCGCGGCCCTCTCCGCCGCGGTGGAGCACTCCATCCTCGGCGAGCGCCCGGTGCTCGCGGTGCCCGCCTCGTACGGGCTCACCCACGCCTCCTCGCTGCTCGTCTTCGCGACCCTCGGGCTGCTCGCGGGGCTGCTGGGCCACGCGTTCTCCACCGGCCTCCTCCGGGCGCGCCGGGGCTTCCGCGAGCTCACCGCCGTCCCCCAGTGGGCCCGCCCCGCGCTGGGGGGAGCGCTCACCGGGCTCATCGCGCTCGCGGCGCTCGAGCTCGTGGGCACGCTGGGCGTCGCGGGCGGCGGCTACGCGACCCTGGTGGAGGGCCTGCGGGGCGAGCTGCCCATGCGCGTGCTGGCGGTGCTCTGCGTCGCCAAGCTGGCCGCGACCATCGCCTCGTACTCCAGCGGCGGCGCCGGAGGAATCTTCGCGCCGACGCTGTTCATCGGCGCGATGCTCGGGGGCCTGCTGGGCGAGGTCGACCGCCACGTGCTCCAGCACCCCGACGCGCAGCTCGGCGCCTTCGCGCTCGTCGGCATGGGGGCCTTCTTCGCCGCCGTCGTGCGCGCCCCGATGACCTCCATCCTGATCGTGTTCGAGATGACCGGGAGCTACAAGCTGGTGCTGCCGCTGATGGTCGCCAACGCCGCGGCCTACGTCACCGCGCGCTCGTTCAACCCGACGCCCATCTACGACGCCCTCCTCGAGCAGGACGGCCGCCACATGCCGCAGACCCACCTCGCCTCGCCCGCGCTCACGCTGCACCGGGTGGGCGACGCGATGAAGACCGACCCGGTGACGGTCACCCGGGCCGACACGGTCGACGCGGCCCTCGCGGCGCTCGCGGGCAGGGCCTTCGAGACGATCCCGGTCGTGGGGCCCGAGGGCGAGCTCGTCGGCGTGGTGACCGAGGCGAGGCTGCGCCGGCTGCAGGCCGAGGGGCGGGGCCGGGAGGCGGTCGTGGAGCACGCCCGGCTGCGAGGCTCGCTCGTCCCGGCGCAGAGCCTCCGCGCCGCGCTGGCGACGATGAACCGCATCGGGGTGCGGCTCATGATGGTGGTCGACGACCCGCAGCGGATGCGCCTCGTCGGGGTGCTCTCGATGAGCGACGTGGTCCACGTGCTGCTGCGCTTCGAGGAGGCGAGCGACGCTCGCAGCTCGCGCACCGGCGAGCACACCGCGCTCAGCTCCAACCCCGGGGGGTGAGCGGCCCTCCAGAACGGTTGCGCTCGCCCCGCGGAGGGTGCTTGTCTCGCGTCACCCGATGACCTCGCGCGACTCCCGACCCCCGCGACCCCGGCGCAGCGGAGCCACGCCCGACCGGGCGGCCATCGAGGCGATGCTCGCGCCGTGGATCCCCGACCCCCACGACCGCTCCTTCGTGGCGCGGTGCCTCGGCGACGAGGGGCCGCCGCACCATCGGACCTCCACCTTCGCGCTGCTCTCGCTCCTCCAGCGCGCGATGGACCTCGCCCCGCAGGCCGGTGCGCCGTCCCCGTCGGGGCCCACGATCCCGGTGCCGCTGCGGGTGCCGCCGCACGTGCGAGAGGCGCTCGATCCCGGCGAGCGCGAGTACCCGATCGGGATGCCCGTCGGGGCGCTCTCCCGGCGCTTCCCCGACCCGGTCGCGAGGGCCGCCGCGGTGGAGAGCCTCGTGGACGGGCCGCCGCACCACGCGCTGGCCAACGTGCTGATGGTCGCGATGCTGGACGAGCTCCTGCGGCGCCTCGGGGACGGGCCGTGACCGCGCTGCCCCCGTCGCTCGGCCGCACCTTCCTGCTGGCCGCCGGGGAGCTCGGGTTCTTCTCGGCGGCGCGCATCTTCGTCCGAGAGACCTCCGCGGCGTACGGCCCCGACGGGGTGCGGGCGATGCGAGAGCAGCACGGCAGGGACTACTCGGTGCTCGACGGGGTGGCCGCCCGGTACCTCGACACGGGCGCGCTGCCCGGGGTCGACGCGACGCGCGCGGCGGAGGCGCTGCGCGACGCCTCGCGGGTGCTCGTGGTGGGCTTCGAGGCCGACGCGCTCGACCTGCTCGTCCCCTTGCTGCCGGCGGTGCCAGCCGGGCTGCTGATGCAGCGCTCGCTCGGCCCGGTGGACTGGGACCGGGTGCTGGCGAACTTCGACGACAGGCTCACGGCGGTGCCCTTCGACGACCTCCAGAAGTGGGCGGGCTCGCGGGCGGCGCTGCTCACCTTCGTCTACGGGACGGCGGGCTCGCTCGCCCACGTGTCGTCCGAGTGGCTGCGGGTGATGGGGCCCGACGTGCGGCCGCAGTTCCGCTCGCTGCTGGGCTGGGACCTCCTCCCTGGAGGCCCCGAGGTCTACCCCCGCTGGCTCGCCACCGCGGACGTCGCCACCTTCTCGGCCCTGGTGTGACCCGGTGGCGCCCCAGCAGCTCATTCCCCCGTCGGTGCTGCTCGTCACCCTGCTCGCGCAGGCGCTGCTGCCGGACCTTCGGCTGCTCATCGTGATGACCGGTGCGGCGCTCTGCTGCCTCGCGACCAGCGTCACGGGCGTCGCCACGACCGGGGCGCTCCTCGCGGACGTGCCGTGGGGCGTGCTGATCATCCTCGTGGGCCTCGGGCTGCTCGCCGAGCTCCTGGCCGCGGGGCGGGTGTTCGGGCCGCTCGCGGTGCGCGCCGCGGTGGCCAGCGGCGGCCGGCCGCACCGTCTCCGGCTGGCCTTCGCCGTGGGGATGTACGCCGTCTCCGGGCTGGTGAACAACATCACGGCGCTGGTGCTGGTGCTGCCCGTCCTGCTGGTGCTGCTGCGCACCGGCGACGCCCGCCCTCGCACCGTCCACTGGACCGTCGGGACCCTCCTGGTCGCCTGCAACCTGGGCGGCGCGGCGACGCCGATCGGGGACTTCCCGGCGATCCTGCTGCTGTCTCGCGGGAGCATGCGCTTCACCGACTACCTGGTCCGCGCGCTGCCCGCGACGCTCGCCGCGCTCGCGCTGCTCCTGGGGTGCGTCGGGCTCCTCGCGCGCCCCGAGCGCGGCGCCGTCGACGACCCGCTCGCTCGCAGCCTGTCGCTCGCGGTCACCACGGCGCTGCACCGCCGCGTGCGTCCGGCGCGCGGGCCGGTGATCCCCGCTGTGCTGGGCCTCGGCGCGATGCTCCTCGCCTGGACCTTCCTGCCCGACCGGCTCCACGTCGGCCCTGAGCTGGTCTGCTGGCTGGGCGTGTGCGTGGTGCTCCTGGCCCGCGGTCGGCAGGGCGAGCGCCTCGCGCGCACCCGCGTCGACGTCGAGGCCGTGCTCTTCCTCCTCGGCCTCTTCGTGATGGTGGCCGCGGTGCGGCGCGCCGGGGTCTTCGACGCGCTGGGCGCCTGGATCCTCGAGCTGCCGCTGCCTCCTCGGGGGAGGCTGGTGGTGTTCCTGGCGCTGGCCGGCGTGCTCACCGGGCTGTTCTCCGCGGGGCCGGGCATGGCGGCGCTGCTCAACGTGGGCGAGGCGCTCACCCGCGAGCTCCCCGGGCCGTCGGTGTACGTCGGGCTCGCGCTCTCGGTCTGCGCCGGGAGCTCGCTGTTCCTGACGGCGGCGACGTCGGGGCCGCTCGCGCAGGCGCTGGTCGAGCGCGCCGACCTGCGCGACGGGGAGGGCCGCCCGGTGCGCTTCGGGTTCCTGCAGTTTCTCCCGGTGGGGCTGCTGTCCTTCGCGGTCATCGAGGGCGTCGCCATCGCGTACGGCCTGCTCACCACGCAGTGACCGCGCGCCCGACGCACGGCGCCGAAATCGTCACCGGGCTTTGTAACGCCGCGGGTACCTGATGCGAATCAACGCGCAGGAGGTTATTCCCGCCGGAGACAAGTGAATGGCTCGATCGAACCGGCTCCCGTGCCGGATCGCAACCAGACGAGCCAGGAGGATCCGCACCTGATGCCGCCGACTCCCCTCGACGATGCCACGATCCGAGAGCTCGAACCGTTTCTACTACGGCTCGCGGGGCGTGCTGTTCGTGACGCCGTGCTCGCGCACGACATCGTCCAGGCGACGTTTCTCTCCCTCATCGAGCCGACGTCGACCTACGACGCCAGCCGGGGGGTGGTGCGCAGCTACCTCGCGGGCGTGCTGATGCGAAAGGTCGCGGATCACTACCGTCGCCAGCGGCGCGAGCGCGTCACCGGCGACTTCGACGAGACCGCCGACGGGCTCGATGAGCGGGTCGCCTTCGACCCGTCGCGGGCGATGCACCCCATCGACCGATCGCGGGCGATGAGCGTCATCGATCGGGCGCTCTCGCGGCTGCCCGACCAGCAGCGCCTCGTCGTGCTCGCCTGTGACGTCGAGCAGATGGACCGCGCCGAGGCCGCGAGCTCGCTAGGCATCACCGAGGGCAACCTCCGGGTGCTGCTGCACCGCGGCCGCCACGAACTCAGAAAGGCCCTCGAAGATGCTAAAATGCGATGAAGTCGAGCGCATGCTGAGCGACTACGAGGACGGCGCGCTCCCGTTCTCCAAGATGGTCGCGATCCGCTTCCACCTGATGATGTGCCGACGGTGCCCGGCCCTCGAGCGCTCCCTCCGGGAGACGATCGACGTGCTGCGCGCGATGCGCGACGAGCCGATCAACGAGGGCGCCGACCCGGAGGGCAAGAAGGGCGAGTAGGCCGCACCCGGCGTCACGGGGGTGGGGCCCTCAGGCGGGCCCTAGGCCCCCGAGGATCAGCCCCCGCTCGATGAGGTCGCCGAGGAGCCCCGCGAGGCTCTCGTTGAAGCGGTCGTCCACCTCCACGCCGTGACCTTCGATCGCGTCGCGGATGGACGCGCCGAGCGTGCGACCGGGCGAGCGCAGCGCCTCGACGATGTCGCCCGCAACAGGCGTGAACTCGAGCGCCTCTGGGCCTCGATCAGCCGTGCGGCGGTGTGCTCGGCGGCGGCGTGCGTGAAGGGGAGGGGGAGCAGGTCGTGGAGGAAGCGGCCGCCGTGGCTGCCGAAGCAGAGGTGGTCGCTGTGCCACGGGCTCGCCACCCGGTTCACGAACTTCGAGAGCGTCGAGAGGTATGCGTCGTCGAGCGGCTCCACGCCGCCCGGGCACAGCGTGAGACCGTGAGTGACGATGGGGAAGCGCTCGCGCAGCGCGTCGAGGTGGCGGACGAACGCGCCCCCCCGGGCCATGTAGTTCTCGGGGGAGATCTCCAGCCAGCGGAGCGCTGGCGGCGGTCGCGTGAGGATGGCGTCGGCGAGCGGCGCCCGCAGCCCGAGCCCGATCCCAGACACCTTCGCGGAGCCGCCGAGGGTCATCGACTACTGCGCCCCGGCGTGACGAAAGGCCGTGAGGTCGACGCGCACCCGGATGTCGTTGGAGACCTTGAGGCGGAGCAGCGTCGGGACGCTGATGCCGAAGTCCGTGAGCGCGACGTGGAACTCGCCCTGCACCCGCAGCATGTCCGCGTCGATGCCGATCGCGCCCATGCCCGCGTACTCGCCGGCCAGCGGGATGCGCCGCACCGTGAGCCTCGCGGAGATGTCGCGGGTGACCCCGTGCATGGTGAAGCGGCCGCGCACCGTCCCCTGCACCGGCGCGTTCGGCGCGAGCGGCGAAGAGATGTCCGTCCCGGTGAGCTGCAGCGTGATGTTGGGGAAGCGCGCCGTGTCGAACCAGTTGGGGCCGCGCAGGTGCTCGTCGCGCAGGTCGACCCCGGTGCGCAGGGAGTTCGCGCCGACCTCGACGCGGCCCGACAGGCCTCGCGACGGGTTGGTGACATCGACGGTGAAGTTGCCGGTGGTCTGCGTCGAGATGCCGTCCACGGTCTCGATGGGCGCGTCCGACGTGAACAGCACGCGCGACTGACCCGAAGGGCGGAGGTCGAAGCGCTGCGGGCCGTTCGTCGCCGCAACGGGGGCAGGCGGGGTCGCTGCGGGCGGCGCCGGAGCCTGCTGGGCGCGGGCGTCGGCGCCGAGGCCGACGACGGAGAGCATCACCGCGAGCGCGGCGCCTCCGCGGCGGACCGTCGCGACGTGCGAGGCGCGGAGAGCCGATGACAGACCGGGTTCATGCTTCATGGGAGACCTCACCAGAGCTTCTGGGGACGGTGCCGCTGCGGAGCGGCGTGCGAGCCCCGCGTCGCGCCAACAGGGCGCCGTCGGGGAGTGCTGCCTGGTTCGCCGAAGCCCGTCGCCCGTTACGCCGATCTCGAAGCTTCGACGCGACGACGATCTCGCGTAACGGGTGGGCGTCTCGTCCGAAGTGGAGGTGAAGAAGCGATCCGGCGGCGCGGCTGCGGCGAACGGATCCCACAACGGGAGAGTCGACCATGAAGAAGATCAACGTTTCGCGAACGGCGCTGGCGGGCCTGGCAGGTACGGCGGCGATGACGATGCTGATGCTCGCGGCGCCGCGGATGGGCCTCCCCCCGATGAACATCGGGCACATGCTCGGCTCCATGATGGGTGGCATCGACGCCCTCGGGTGGATGGCCCACGTGATGATCGGCGTGGGTCTCGCCATGGGCTACGCCGTCGCGGCGCAGCGGCTGCCCGGACGCGGCGCCCTCCGCGGGGCGCTCTTCGGGGTCGCGCCGTGGCTGATGGCGCAGCTCGTCGTGATGCCCATGATGGGCGCCGGGCTCTTCGGGGGCTCTGCCCTCGGCGCGATGGGGAGCCTGATGGCCCACCTGGTGTACGGCGCGATCGTCGGCGCGATCGTCGACGCCGAGCCCGTCGCGGTGGCTCACCCGCACGCCGCGTAGTCACCCGCTCCGTCGACACGGCATCGCATCATCACGGGGCCGTTGCGCACGTCGCAGCGGCCCCGCCGTGCGTTACGAGGACGGCGGCTGCCCCGCGGGGCGCTGCGCGTTGATGGTCCAGTCGTAGTCGACGAAGTCCACGGTGTAGCCCCGCGGGATCTGGTCACCCTCCGCGCGATAGCGGTTGATGAAGGTGATCCGATCGCCGTCCGCCCGACCGCGGGAGCGCTCGGTCTCCACGAAGTCCTGCGCGTACCAGTTGAAGATCTGCGAGAGCACCACCCTCCGCGCCGCGGCGTCGACGCGCACGTTGCGGGCTTCGTTGCAGAAGCGCCGCGCCTCGCGATCGAGCTGCGGTTCGAGGCGCTCCGGGGTGAAGGCCTCGTTGGGCAGCCGCGGGCACCCGGCCGACGCGCAGTTGAGCGCGAAGTGAACCCGGGCGTCGTGAAAGGCCGCGCGCACTCGCTGGTCCTCGAGTTCCTTGAGGTTGATCTCGGCGCCGTCGATCACGTAGCGGGTGCTGTAGAAGAACGACAGCCTGACGGCGCCGATGTCGCTCCGCGGGGCGCGGTCGATGACGTTGCGCCAGACGCTCGCGTTGTAGGCCGCGATGAAGAAGGCCTTGCGGTGATTCTCCGTCGGGTAGAGCTCGGGGCGCGACGAGGGCCCGGCCTGCGCGACGAAGGCCAGCACGCGGTCGAGCGCGGCTCGCTCTCGCCGGAGCCCGCGATAGTCCACGAGGCCGCGACCCCCGGCGTCCACGAAGCGGCGCAGCAGGCGGTCGTAGTCCGAGAAGGGGAAGGACGTCGCGCCCTGAAGCTCTGCCCGAGAGAGCACGGCTCGCGGCGCGACCGTGTGCTTGGAGCCGAGCACCACGGCGGCGCCGCCGATCGCGAGGGCGACGCCGCCGGCCACCAACCACCGGATGCGGCGAGGCGAGGTCCTGGAAGCAATCTGGGTCATCTGCGCGCTCTCCCTGCGGCGACATTGCCGGCGGAGGTGTTTCGCCGGGACCGCTGATTCGTTTCAGCGATCTCGCCGATCGCAATTCTCGATCCATCTCCGTAACGCCGGGGCCGTCGCGGCGAACTGGCGGGGCAACGATCCGAACAGCGTGCGACCGCGCCCGGTGGCGCAGCGCGCACATCCCTCGGCGTGCCTCCAACAGAAGGACATCCCCAATGAAGACCGATCTGCGTTCGAGCCTACTCCTCATGGTCTCCGCGGCGCTCGGCGGCGGCCCCCTCGCGGGCTGCGCCTCGACCCCGCACCCCGTCGCCGCGACGCCCGCCCCGGGCGCGATGCACGGCAACGGGCAGTCGGGCTCCTGCGGCGCCTCGGCCACCGCGACGACTGCGACCCCAGCGACCGCCAACGGCCAGGCCGCGTCGTGCGGCGCCGCCCGGCCGGCGAACCCCAGCGGCGGCGGCCGCTGACCCTTCGAGCGCGACGGGAGGGTGGTGTGTCTCTCCTGTGCGCATCCGGTGGACAGGCGGTGACCCGGGCACGGTACAGGTCGTCCTCGCGGCGGGCGTCCAGGAGGTTCTGGAGGCGAGACCTCCCGTGTCCATCACGGCGAACTGCGCCTTCCCCGCGGGGGCCGGGATGGGCGAAGTCCCCATCGAGGTGATTCGGTCGATGGCGGGGTTGCAACCGGCGGCCCTGATCATCCTGGAGACGCAGAGCCGGATGATCCGGGTCGGCACCCATCTGGTGAACCTCCGGCTGCTTCACACCGCGGCATCTGGCGAGGCATACGTGCGGTGACGAGGGTCGGTGGGGAGCTCAGCAGCGCCTCCTGTATCGCGCGCAAGGCAGCCACCACCTTGCGAACGTCACCGTCCTCGGGCACGCGTTCCAGCAGCGGGACGCCGAGGTCGAGGGTCTCGGTGATCCAGGCGCGGGCCTCGTCGGCCTGACCATTCTCCAGCGCGAACTCGGCGGAGTCGTGCGGAGAGGCCACGCGGTAGTAGACGGCCAGACCGCTCTGCGGCCACCAAAGCAATGCGCTCGCAGCGACGGTGCGGAGCTCGCCCAGGCTCTCCGAGGAGCTCGCCGTGTCTCCGCGTCGATGGGACGCGGATCCGCGCGGTGGCGGGCGCTCTCACGCATGAGAGCGCGGCCGATCGGGCGCGGCTCGACGGGGTGTTGAAGCGCATCGAGGCGCTGCGCTCCGACGAGGCGATGAACTGGGACGCGCTCTGGGAGGCGGTGGCCGAGGTCATCGATGCGGAGGGGGCGCTCTGGCGGGCGCGGTTCGGGTCGGTGCGGGCGTTCTTGAAGGCGCACCTGCCGGGGGAGAGCGAGCGCACGGCGAAGCGCAAGGCGCGAGAGAGAGCTCGGTCGAGGAGCTGCGGGCGGCGCGAAGCCGGTGAAGGCGTCGCCGTGGGAGAAGGCGGTGCGCACGGCGATCGGGGCGCAGAAGGAGCTCGCGGGCGTGAAGGTGAGCGTGCGCGGCGAGGAGGTGGGGCTTTCGGGGATACCGGAGGGGGCGGTGAAGAAGCTGGGCGCGGCGCTGGTGAAGTTCCGCGCGCCGGAGGAGTGAAGGGTGGGGGGAGGAGAGGGGCATAGGCGTTAACCGTCGATCGCCCGCCGTGCCCGCAGGTTGAAACCCTATCGCTTCTACACATCTCGCGCCTGGGGTACGGCGTGGGGCCTCTTCATCGGAGTGCAGCGCCTGACCCCAGGCAACATCAGGTGGTCACCTTCGCGCGACGCGAAGGTTGCAAGGGTTGTCGCTGTCGCCGTCGTCGTACGGCCCGCCCGACAGACCGACGCGCCCGCCCTCACCGTTGCCGCGCTCGCTCCGCACCGCGCTCGCTCCGTTCCCCCTGCAACCTTCGCGTCGCGCGAAGGTGACCCCCTGATGTTGCCTGGGGTCAGGCGCTGCACTCCGATGAAGAGGTCCCACGCCGTACCCCAGGCGCGAGATGTGTAGAAGCGATAGGGTTGAAACCTGCGGCAACGATGAATTCGTTGGTGAACGCCACGGAAGTCCGCCGCGGACTTCCATCGAACCCTTGCTCCGCGGGTCTATCGTTGCCGCAGGTTTCAACCTGCGGGCACGGCGGACG
>Ga0207969_100074_pt1 | contig 70597 bp, 67 predicted proteins | sample LakWasMet25_LOW6_2_FD_183869 | JGI IMG/M metagenome (GOLD analysis project Ga0207969, IMG submission 183869) | Freshwater sediment methanotrophic microbial communities from Lake Washington under simulated oxygen tension - Sediment Metagenome... | ecosystem: Environmental > Aquatic > Freshwater >...
GTCAAGCGTTTTTTATGGTTATACTCAAGATCGGCAAAACTGGTTTGATAGCTCATGATTCGGATTTGGTTTGTTTCGATGACGGACTATAGTTTATCTTGTAATGACCGATTTAATCAGCGTTTCCTTAAACAACTCGATCAGGAAGAGGGGTTCCGGCGAAGAATGCGGCTAAGTTGGCTAATACTTTCTCGCCCATGGCCGTGCGCGTCCCCAAGGTGGCGCTGCCCAGATGCGGCAGTAGCGATACATTGTCCAGGGTCAGGAAGCCTTCGTGTACGTTGGGTTCTCCTTCATACACATCGAGGCCGGCACCGGCGATTCTTTTATTTTTAAGCGCGTCAATCAGCGCGATGCTATCGACGACATCGCCTCGGGCGGTGTTAATTAAATGAGCAGTCGGCTTCATCAGGTTAAGCATGTCGGCATTGATCAAATGCCGGGTTGCCTCGCCGCCGGGGCAGTGCAATGAAACGAAATCGGCCACTTGCATCAGTTCTTCTATAGATTCGCAACGGATGGCGTTCAGGTCGTCAGTGACATATTCGTCGGCCGGGCTGGGCTTGAAATAGACGATTTTCATGCCGAAGCCGTGATGGGCTTTTCTTGCCATGGCCTGTGCGATACGGCCGAAGCCGACCAAACCCAAGGTCGCGCCGGTGACATCGCTGCTCAGCATGTGCGTCGGGCACCAGCCTTGCCATTGTTTGTTGCGCACCAGGCGGTCGCCTTCTGCGCCGCGACGTGCGGACATTAATAACAAGGTCATCGCAATATCGGCGGTGCTGTGCGTTAAAACGCCGGGGGTATTAGTAATAACCAAGCCTTGCGCCTTGGCGGCATTGATGTCGATATGGTTGTAGCCGACGCCGAAGTTGCCAAGTATTTTGCAGCGTTTGTTTTCGACGTTGATGACGTCGGCAGGAAATGAATCGCAAACGGTGGGGCAAACGGCATCGTAATTTTGCAGCGCGGATTTGAATTCGTCTGCCGTTAAAGGCCGGTCATCTTCGTTTAACGTGACGTCGTAAAGGGTTTTGAGTTTTGCTTCGACTGAGGCAGGCCACTTGCGGGTAACAAAGACTTTGGGTTTGCTCATGGGGCGTCTTTCCAATAGCGTAGGTTGGGTTGTGCTGTTTGCAACCCAACATTTGGAGCATTGATGATGGGTTAACTATAAAGCTGTTAACCCAATCTGCACAAGTACGATATTTACTGTGCTGTTGAGCGGTAGTATTCAATCGCCGCAGCAACGCCGGAGCCCGGCTTGATGTCAAAGCCGCTGTCGAGCATTGCCATTTCAACGCCGGCAATGCAGCCTAGCATCGAAACGTCGTTCATATCGCCGACATGTCCGATACGGAAAGCTTTGCCGGCCAATTCGGATAAGCCTGCGCCTAAAGAGATGTCGTATCGGCTGAAAGCGGTGCTGATTACGTTTCTAGCATCTTTGTCTTCGGGAACCATAACCGCAGTTACAGTGTCGGACTCGAAACCGGGTTGGGCGCAGATGGTTAATCCCCAGGCGGCAACGGCTTTACGAACGCCTTCGGCCAAACGGTGATGACGCGCATAAACATTTTCCAGGCCTTCTTCCTGTAACATATCTAATGCTTTGCGCAAGCCGTACAGAATAGGCAGCGCTGGCGTGTAAGGTGTGTAGCCGTCTTTATTACTGTTCATCTGGTCTTTTAAGTCCAGGAAACAACGCGGATAGGTTGATGTCTCAACGGCGTTTAAAGCTTTTTGGCTGAATGCCAGAAATGCACCGCCGGCAGGCATCATAAAACCTTTTTGCGAGCCGCTGATGGCTCCGTCAACGCCCCATTCATCCATACGGAAATCCAAGCTCGCAATAGAGCTGACGCCATCTACGAATAAAAATGCCGGATGGCCTGCCGCGTTCATGGCTTTACGAACGCCGCCAATATCGCTGGTAACGCCGGTAGCGGTTTCGTTATGCGTCGCTAAAACAGCCTTGATTTCGTGGTGGGTGTCTTCTTTTAAACGGGCTTCCAATCTATCCAGGGGAATGCCTTTGCCCCAGACTTCTTGATGAATTTCAACATCGAAGCCCAGGCGTTTTGCCATCTCAGCCCATAAATGGCTGAATTGGCCGAAGCGATAGATTAAAACTTTGTCGCCCGGGTTTAAGGTGTTAGTCAGTGCAACTTCCCAGCCTGCTGTACCGGTTGCAGGGAAAATAAAAGCTTGCCCGGTTTCTGTTTTAAAGATTTTTTTCAGATCTTGTAAAAGAGGTGTCAGTAATTTAGGGAACGCAGGAGAGCGATGGTCTTCCATGGTGACATGCATAGCGTTCAAGATTTCATTTGGCACATTGGTAGGGCCCGGAATATATAGGTGGTTACGACCAGCCATTGCATTGCCTCTTTATAAGTAGTTGAGTGATTAACGCAGCTTGAACCTTGAAAAAGTTAAGGTCCAAAAACGGGCAATAATGACATAGCCGCTAAAAATCGGCAAGGGCGGATTAGGGTTTTAGCCGGCAAAAACACGGTAAAAATTGACTTTGAGGGCTCTCGAAGTAAAATGTGCGGTTAATTTAAGTTCGGCTTAAGCCGCGTATTTACGCCGGTTACGCAGCCGTAAAATGTCGGGTTACGCTAACCTGACCGGATTTACAACAATGACATTAGGAATGTATCAATGAGCCACACCTTATATGCAGCGTCAGTTCAACGAGTTCAACGCTGTGAATTAGCCGTTCCGGGTTCTAGCCCTGAAATGTTTGAAAAAGCAATGAGAAGTGGCGCTGATTTTATTTTTCTGGATCTTGAAGATGCTGTTGCTCCGGATGACAAATTACAAGCCAGAAAGAATATTATTGAAGCGATTAATGACCTGGACTGGAAAGGGCACGGCGTAACCGTTTCAGTGCGCATCAATGGCCTGGACACGCAGTATATGGTACGCGACGTGGTGGATCTGGTCGAGCAGTGTGGCGCAAAGATTGACACAATTCTAATTCCTAAAGTCGGCGTGTATTCCGACGTTTATATGGTTGAAGCCATGCTGAACCAATTGGAAATGCAACAAGGGCTGAAAAACAAAATCGGCATTGAAGCTTTGATTGAAACCGCATTGGGCATGGCGAACGTGGAAGATATTGCCCGCAACGGCGCATCAGGCCGTCTTGAAGCCTTGCATTTCGGCGTGGCCGATTATGCGGCCAGCAACCGTGCCAGAACCACTAATATCGGCGGCTTAAATCCTGATTATCCCGGTGATCAATGGCATTTTGCAATCAGCCGGATGACGGTTGCCTGCCGGGCTTATGGCTTGCGTCCTATTGATGGTCCTTTTGGCGACATTAAAGATCCCGAAGGTTACAAATTGGCCGCAAGACGCGCGGCGGCTCTAGGTTGTGAAGGTAAATGGGCCATACATCCATCGCAAGTGGAATTAGCCAATGAAGTATTCACACCGCCAGCGGCTGAAGTTGAAAAAGCAAAACGTATCCTGGCCGCTTTAAAAGAAGCAGCCGCTCAAGGTAAAGGCGCAGCGGCATTAGATGGTCGTTTAATTGACGCAGCTTCGGAAAAAATGGCGAATAACGTCGTCAGAGCTGCCGAAGCTATCGCAGCAAAAAAATAATAGTTTTATAGCTCGGATTTGCTCCAGGAAATAAAAGAGCAACGTAATCCGATAATTGAAGCCGAAAAATGCCGGGTTAAGATTATCTAACCCGGCCTACGCAAATTAACAAAAAGGAGATGCTGTGGATATTCATGAGTATCAGGCGAAAGAAATTTTAAGCGGTTACGGCGTTAAAATCGCCGAAGGCGGTATGGCCTACAGCCCGGAAGAAGCCGTGCAACGCTCTAGAGATATTGGCGGACACATCTGGGCGGTAAAAGCGCAGATTCATTCCGGTGCCCGCGGTAAAGCGGGCGGTATTAAAATCTGCAAAACGCACGATGAAGTTGAAGCGGCGGCAGAAGCGTTATTAGGCAAAAGACTGGTCACCCACCAAACCGGCCCTGCCGGCAAAGTGTGCGGCAGGTTGTATGTTGAAGCCGGAACCGAAATCGCCAAGGAGATGTATTTCTGTTTCTTGGTTGATCGCAGCACAGAGCGCATAGTCATGGTCGGCTCCGCGCAAGGCGGCATGGAAATTGAGGAATTGGCTGAAAACAATCCCGAGGCCATTACCAAAATTTACATCGAACCTGCAGTGGGCTTGCAAGACTATCAGGCACGTGAAATGGCCTTTTCATTGGGACTGGACCCGGAATTGCTGAGCCATGCGGTTAAAACCATTAGAGGTTGCTATCGCGCTTTGCGTGAACTGGACGCCAGCATGCTGGAAATCAATCCGTTGGTTGTTACGCATAGCAACGAACTCGTTGCACTGGACGCCAAAATGGGCTTTGACGACAATGCCTTGTTCCGTCAGCAAAAAATTTCCGAACTGCGCGACAAAACCCAGGAAGATCCTCGCGAAATGGCGGCGGCTGACCGTGGTTTAAGCTATGTCGGCCTGGATGGCGACATTGGTTGCATGATCAACGGTGCGGGCTTGGCAATGGCGACCATGGATATGATCAAGCTGGCCGGCGGCGAACCTGCCAACTTCCTCGACGTAGGCGGCGGCGCATCGGCCGAACGTACCGAAAAAGCTTTCCGCTTGGTATTGGCTGATCAGAATGTAAAAGCCATGCTAGTTAATATTTTTGCCGGCATCAACCGTTGCGACTGGATTGCCGAAGGCGTTGTCGAGGCGGTCAAAAAAATCGATATGAAAATACCGTTGATAGTCAGATTATCGGGCACTAACGTTGAAGAAGGCCGTCGCATTATCGCAGAAAGCGGCTTGCCTATTATTACCGCAGAAACATTGGCCGAAGCGGCTGAAAAAGCGGTGCAGGCGCGTAATGAAGCGGTTGCGAAAGAAGCGGCACAGGGAGCATAAAAATGGCTATTCTAATTAATGAAACAACGCGCATTATTGTTCAGGGCTTTACCGGAAAAATCGGCAGCTTTCACGCTCAGGACATGATCAATTACGGTTCCAACGTGGTCGGCGGCATCACCCCCGGCAAAGGCGGCCAAACTCACTTAGGTTTGCCGGTTTTTAATACCGTAAAAGAAGCCGTAAACCAAGTTGGGGCTGAAGCCAGTATTATCTTTGTTCCCCCTGCCTTTGCCGCTGATTCCATTATGGAAGCCGCCGATGCAGGCATCAAATATTGCGTAGCGATTACCGACGGTATTCCGACCCAAGACATGATGACGGTTAAAAACTTTTTGCGTCGTTTTCCTGTCGAGCAACGGATGATACTGACCGGACCTAACTGCGCAGGTACTATCAGTCCGGGACGAGCCATGCTGGGCATCATGCCGGGGCATATTTACAAGCAAGGCAATGTCGGTATTGTCGGGCGTTCAGGCACATTGGGTTATGAAGCTGCTGACCAGATGAAGCGCTTGAATATAGGTATCTCAACCTCTGTCGGTATCGGCGGCGACCCTATCAACGGCAGTTCGCATCGCGATATTCTGGAAAAATTTGAAGCCGATTCGGAAACCAAAGTCGTGGTTATGATTGGCGAAATCGGCGGTCCGCAAGAAGTTGAAGCCGGTATTTTTGCCAAAGAAAATATGAGTAAACCGGTTATTGCCTATATCGCCGGATTAACTGCGCCGGAAGGTCGACGCATGGGGCATGCCGGCGCGATTATTTCATCAGCGGGTGAAAGCGCCGCAGAGAAGGTCGCTTTACTGAAAGACTTGGGCGTCACCATCTGTCCAACACCAGCAGCCATGGGTGAAACAGTAGCGGCAGTGCTGGCCAAGTTGTAACTGAAACGTTATGGCATGCCGTGGTAATGTTGTGTTGGTGAATTCTTAATACCCGCAGGGCACAAATGAAAATACTTATTCTTGGAGCCGGCGTTACCGGTTCATCGGTTGCCGGGGCGCTGGCAAGCGAGGAGAACGATATTGTCGTCGTCGATTTCAGGACGGAATTGCTCGATGCGTTAAAAGAGCGTTTCGATATTGCCACGGTTGCCGGTAATGCGGCACATCCTAAAGTGCTGGAGCAGGCAGGAGCCCGGACCGCGGATATGATTATCGCGGTTACCGACAGTGACGAAACCAATATGCTGGCGTGTGTGATCATCAACGCGCTTTACAGTCGTCCGAAAACGATTGCCCGGGTGCGTGCCGTCGATTACCTGAAAAATCCGCAATTGTTCGGCCCGGACGGTATTCCGGTGGATATCGTCATCAGCCCGGAACAAATCGTTATGGAAGCTATCCGTAATTTGATTGAGTTTCCCGGCGTTCAGCATATTTCCGATTTTGCTGATGGCCGGGTGCGACTTTTTTCGGTCAAGGTAGTGGCGGACGGCTCTTTAACCGGCAAAAAAATCAAAACCCTCAAAGAACGACTGGTCGGCGGCAAGATTCGCGTGGTAGCTATTTTTCGGCAAGGTATCCCGATAATAGTCAACGGTGAGGCTGTTATTGAAACAGGCGATGAAGTCTTTTTTGTGGCTCCTCGCGAAGAAGTGCGCTGGGTGTTGAAAGAGCTGAACAAGCTGGAGGCGCCATTAAAGCGCATCATCATTGCCGGCGGCGGACATGTCGGCAAGCGTTTGGCGCAAGCGCTGGAAAAAGACCACCAAATAAAAATTATCGAAAAAGATCCGAGGCGCGCCCACAAGATAGCTAATGACCTTGATCATGCCGTGGTGCTTTTAGGGGATTGCGCCGATGAATCGATGTTGCTCGATGAGTCTATCGACAGTATCGATTTATTTTGTGCGATTACTGAAAATGATGGGGTCAATATCGTTTCCGCCTCCTTGGCAAAGAGTTTGGGCGCGCGCAAGGCTATCTGCTTGCTCAACCATGTTTCGTATAGCAAGCTTTTGCCTGGGACAGGAATTGATGTTGCCGTGCTGCCTAATCAGGAAACGCTCGGCAGTATTCTAAAGCACGTGCGTCGCGGTGATGTGGCGCAAGTCACTTCGCTATGCGGCGGTACCGCTGAGGCTATCGAGGCTATTGCGCATCAAAGTAACGATCTGAATTCCGTCGTTGGATTTCGGGTGGATTCCATTAACTTCCCTGAAGGCATTGTGATGGGGGCGCTGATTCGCGATAAGCAAGTCATTTCGATTCATCATGAAACGGTGTTCGAGGAAGGTGATCATGTGGTGATGTTCGCGATGGATAAAAGATTAGTCGTAAACATTGAGAAAAAATTCCAGCCCCTTTAATGCTCAAGATGGAAGGCGTCTCGGTATCGTCGCCTTTCCGCTCTGCCTCGTTTAAACTCCCAACGCGCTCATGAATGTCATCTTTACTATCATCAATATTTTCGGTTTAGTCACCATCGGGTTCAGCGGCTTAATGGCTACTTGCCTGTTGACCTCATTCATAGCTGATGACGGTGCTACCAGTGCTTTTTATCAAGGCTCTGCGGTTACTGTGCTGCTGGGGGCGTTGATGTTTATTCCGACGCTACGCATACCAAAAAGAGTGACGCGGCAAACGGGCTTTTTGATGGTGGCGATTACGTGGTCAATCATCCCGGTATTTTGCACTTTGCCGCTGATGATTTATCTGCCGGAACTGAGTTTTATTGACGCTTATTTTGAGACTGTTTCCGGTCTTACTACGACCGGCGCGACCATATTCAGCGGACTTGATCAGTTGCCTATGTCGATTAATTTGTGGCGTCATGAATTGAACTGGATCGCGGGGATGGGCATCATTATTTTTGCTGTCGCTATTTTACCTATTTTAGGTATTGGCGGTATGCAGTTGTATATTGCTGAATCGCCGGGAACGGTCAAGGAGTCGGAGTTGCCGCCGCGCATAGCACAAACCGCGAAAGCTTTGTGGTTAGTCTATGCGGGGATTACTTTGGCTTGCATTCTCGCCTTACGCTTGGCGGGTATGAACTGGTTTGATGCCATTTGTCATGCTTTTTCTGCGATGAGTTTAGGTGGTTTTTCCACCCATGACAGTAGTATCGGCTTTTTCAATTCGCTATCTATCGAGATGGTGTTAACTATCTTCCAGTTGCTGGCGGCTATTAATTTCGCTACCCATTTTGTGGTTCTCCGAAAGCGTTCATTCAGCCCTTATACTGATGACAGAGAAGTCAGAGCTTTTCTCGTTTTGGTGCTGGGGAGTTGCCTGCTTACGGCATCTGTGCTGTGGCATGCCGGCACTTATCCTGACTTTTTTTCCGCGTTGCGCCATGCCACATTTAATCTGGTCACTATCGCTACCGATTGCGGCTATGCCACGCAGGATTTTAATCAATGGCCCATTTTTGTGCCGATGTGGATGTTGTTTTTATGTTGTGTTTCGGCGTCATCCGGTTCCACTGGCGGCGGTATTCGGATGATTCGTACCATTATCCTGATGAAGCAGGCGCGTCTTGAGTTGTTCAAATTTATTCATCCTTTTGCGGTTAAGTCGATGAAAATCGGTGATACGGTGGTAAACAATAAAATTGTTGCCTCTGTGACCGGGTTTATTTTTCTATATTTCATTAGCATCGTCATTCTGGTATTCATGCTGCTGTTAAGCGGTATGGATTTTATCAGCGCTTTCTCGGCTATTATTGCCTGTTTTAACAACGCGGGCCCTGGCCTTAACCAAGTAGGGCCTGCGACTAATTACGCCAGTCTGAGCGATATTCAAACGGGTATTTGTATCTTTGCGATGCTTTTGGGTCGGGTACAGATATTTTCTATTGTTATTTTATTTGTACCGGAATTTTGGAAAAAATAATTCGGTTTCGATTGATGAGTTGCGAGATATTTATTAAAGATACTCACAAGCTTTTTAAGGGATGAAAAGCTATGGTAACAAGCTTGAAGATTAAGGTAGTGATGTGTGGATTAACGTAGGCTGGCTGGTAAGTTCGCGAATGTGTACTTCGCAGCAAAAAGGAAAAGGTCTAAGAACAAAAAACCCAGCTATAAGCTGGGTTTTTTGGTGCTACCAAAAGCTCTATTTATAGTTGAATAGAGCTAGCAACTTTTTGTTTTGACTCATCTGGATTGTCGATGCAGCCAGTTAAGCCAACAATCATTAATGCCATCGCTATAAGAGATAAAATTTTATTCATACGAATATTCCTCCAAAGGGGTTTGAATTATTTTTATTAATTTGCGCCGTTAAATTAAAGCACATGCATTTTATATCATGACTGAAATGATGATGCAATAATAAAAATTGAATAATTTTCCGCCCAGCTAAAGCTGATTGATATCGTCAGGCAAATCAAAATAAATCTGGTTATTGAACCATTTGGCCGTTCCGATAGTGGTCCAGGGAGAAGCAAAATTTTTGTGCAACTGATCATAAACCCAGTAGGACGGCGCATTGATCTTTTTGAGTTTTATATTGAAAACAGCGTTTTCAAGATTTAAACCGCAATTTATACCCCAGAAAGCACTCACTTTCATGATGAATTTATGCAGCCGTTTGTTATCAATGTTGGGTGTCACTGCGATATTGGCCCACATGGAATGAACGCGGCCCCAGTTGGGGGCAAGAAGACGGCCTTCTTCATTAACAAAAGGTAGCCAATGTTCGGCACCGTTTGGGTCGGTATAGGTGATCGATAAAATATGATCGTAGCCTGTAAAGTGATCGTGTAGATAAAGAGCATGGGGAGTAATGCCCAGGAAGGTTTGTGAAGCCATTAACATGGCGTTACTGGCTTGAGAGATCGGATTTTTGGGGTTATCAACATTGAGCCTGTAGATAAGCCCGTAATGAATAGAGCTGTTTAATTGCAGGATGAACAATGCAATTAATATTTTTGAAAGCTTTCTGGAGAATGAATGCGGTTTTTGTGTGGCAACGTATTCAAAGAAATGATGATACAAGGTGGTATCCGGCAAGGCTTGTGGTAGAAGGCAGTCGGATGTGCATGGGACGCGGTTGCGAGTATCGGCAACGGAGCGATATTTTTTTAAGGCAAGCTGATGGATTCCCGGAAGGCTCAAAATAACACCGATAGGAAATAAGTAACGCATTTTTATAAATATTTGCGCGTAAGTGTCAACGCCCGAATAAATGCGATTGTTGCGATCCAGTGCATATAAATCGGTTAACAGGGTTTCACTGTCCATGGCGGCGAGCGCCGGGTAATGCGCGGCATGTTCCTGGGCGCTTTTAAAGTCTATGCAGTGGAATATGTCGAAATGGTTGAGCGTCAGAACGGTACGGTTACACAAAGGGCACAATTGGTCATAAAATACGGTAAGAGATGGTTGTTTTGCTGTGACTAGCTGTCCGATACATTTCCACCACTTAAAAGGAACCAGCAAAATATAAAAGCTGAGCATCCCCAGGCCAAAAGGATAAATATTGAAAGACAAAGTGATGCCAAGATGAAGACCTAGACCGATCAGCAAATAGACTACGCGTAACTGACGCCGGGCAAAAAAGAAAATAAAGGTAAATTGGAAAATTAAAATGGTATAGCCAAAAATGTTTTCCAAAAGCTTATTGTTCAGCAAATAGGACATGTCGATGGCTGAAACATAATAAGGCTGTGTTGCGGGTAGCCAAGTACCAAGGCCGTTGCGCCAGTGTTCCGCAAACATCTTATGTATGGCTGAGTCGAAGTACAAAAAGCCGAGACAAATAGCGATGGGCAAGTAATAGGCAAGAACTGAAACAGTTGGCTTCGGGTAAGTGCTGTAATGAGTAAAAGGCGTGCTCAACTTGCGACGAAGGTGATCTATTGAAAAAGCCCGGTCCCCAGGCATAAAAAGCAGGAAAAAGCCTGCTCCGATCATAAATAAGTCAAAACCCCCATCAAAATCCCGTTGCATGGGCGTGAAATTCACAAAGATGATCCAGATGATGTAATTGCAAGCGACTGCAAATTGATAACGGTAACCGACCGTTACAAAAGCGGCGATAATCGCCCAAAGACATAAGAAAAAAGGGATCATCGGAAATTCGACGTCTATATACGGGATAGGGTCGAAAATTAGGTGATTGAAATACAATAGGAAAATAATTTCCTGTAAAGTGATCAGGCCGTAAAGGATTCGGAATAAGCCTATGCCTGTGGAAGGGACTTGCTTGGAAAGAAGCTCTAAAACTTTGGTGGATATGAGTTTATACATTTCATGATTCAAAAAATCGACAGAATGTATAAATTATATAAGAAATGTAGGGTTAATGTATTGAAATGTGCAGACAAAACAAAGGCCGCGTTCAACTCATAAAAAGTTGAAGTGAGCGGCCTAAGTTAGGTTAAATCGGTAAACGACTTATTTTTCGTCGTCTGGGTGCTCGGCGAATACCCACTTTACAAGGGCGTAGCCAGCAGCTATAACAACAACCGCGCCGACCATACCAGCTGGTTCTTTTAACATTTCGGTGATATCTAAGATCGCTCCCATGGGATGTCCTACCTATAAATTTGTAATTTTAAAAATATTGCTAATTACATAGCAAACGGAATGAGCATGATACTTTAGCAAAAGTTAATGTCAAGGCTTATGTTGTATGTTTTTGTTGATGAGTTGTAACTATTGTTCCCGGTTAGAATTTATTGCTCGATAGGCAATGTGGTATAGTTTAAAATCTAATTTTGAGTGCTGATAGATTTTAAGATAAGGAATTATGATGAATAGATGCGTTAAAATGTTACCACTGATCGCAATTTTCTTTACGTTATCAGCAAATGCTGACGTTCAACTAAAAGATAATTCAGAGATATTAGGGAAATGGATTCTTCATGATGAAGCGGTTTCGTTAACTAGTCCGAAAAAAGCTGTAACTCAGGAATGGGAGTTTAAAGATGATGGAACACTAATTTCATCGGCAACCGATGTCGCTGGACGGATTAGTGCATTAAAGATTGCATTAAAGTATTCCATTGAAAATGGAGAAATCAAAAAACAGTCCGCTCCCGGACGAGAAAAATACGAAACCTGCAAAGTGATTGAAAAAGAGGGACCAAACATGATATTAAAGTGTACTTATTTCTTCTTTCTAACAAAAAAATAATTTAAATAAAGGATATAGCTATGATAGGTGGCATTGTAATGATTTTGGTAGCTCTCTGGATTTACCAGTCGGCTATGAGGGCAAAAACAAATAACGTAATGATGTGGGTCGCGATTGGCGCGGTCGTTTTTTTTGTAGTGCAGCTAGGATTTATCGATATCAATCTTTATATATTGGAGTCAATCCGAGGCGGTGAGGGCGGTAGTGACTACGAGCGTGACCTGACCAGCATTGGCGATAGAAAAAATGAAGGCGGTTTTCAGGGGTTCGGCGGCATTTTGCTTTCATTGTACTTGGAGCTGATGCCATCAATCGTTGGCGTTTTGGCTGCTGCACTGGTTCGGGTAAAATTTATTACCAAAGAACCAATCACAGTTGGCAATTTATTCGGCGACGTTAAAGAAATGTTTCAAAGCATAAAACAAAGCTTCAAAACATCGTCTGAAAAGTAAGACACAAAGTTGGTTACAAAAAAAGCCCAAGTGATGCTTGGGCTTTTTTTATGGCACTGCTTTTTAGACTATAGGTAAAACGCTACTTGCCTAAAATGATAGAAACAACATAAACAAGGCCGGAAATAAAAAGCACGGTAAAAACCAATCCTCCAATAACATACATGGAAAGATGTTCCGGTTTGAAGTCTCTTTGGCTGCTTTCGTCGCTTTGCACGCCAATAGCAGCAGCTAGAACGCTCTTTATGACTTGAATAATCGTTGGTTTTGACATGCTCATCTCCAGCAAAAATAGTAAAAAAATAATAGGGCTTGATGCCTTATTAAGCAATGATTATATCCCAACCAATAACCCCTTGACCTTTCCTATGAGCAAAACAGAATTATTAAAGCAGCAATTATCCAGGCGCATTTTATTTCTCGACGGCGCGATGGGAACGATGATCCAAAGCTACAAATTAGAAGAAAAGGACTATCGTGGTCAGCGTTTTGCGCAATGGGATGTCGATCTTAAAGGCAATAATGATCTGTTATCGATAACTCAGCCGGATATTATTAAAGCGATTCATAGCGCTTATTTTGAAGTTGGTTCTGACATCGTGGAAACCAATACTTTCAATGCGACCACTATTGCCATGGCTGATTACAAAATGGAATCGCTGGCCTATGAAATTAATGTTGCCGGGGCGCGTGTAGCAAGGCAAGCGGCCGACGAATACACTCAAAAGACGCCGGAAAAACCGCGTTTTGTTGCCGGCGTATTAGGCCCAACCAATCGCACGGCGTCCATGTCGCCCGATGTTAACGATCCGGGCTTTCGCAACATCTTTTTCGACGACTTAGTTGTAGCTTACACAGAAGCAACCAAAGGCTTAATCGAGGGCGGTGCGGATATCATCCTGATTGAAACCGTTTTCGATACCCTGAATGCCAAAGCAGCCATTTTTGCGGTTGAACAATATTTCGAACAGATCGGTTATAAACTGCCGGTGATGATATCCGGCACCATTACCGATGCATCCGGTAGAACGCTTTCCGGTCAAACCGTTGCCGCTTTCTGGAACTCGCTGAAACATGTCGAGCCGATCTCATTCGGCTTTAACTGTGCGTTAGGAGCGACAGAATTACGCCAATATATTGATGAATTATCGAGCATTGCCGATACGCATATTTCCGCTCATCCCAACGCAGGTTTGCCTAACGAGTTTGGTGAATATGACGAAACTCCCGAAGCGATGGCCGCAGAGCTGGCCGATTGGGCAAAAAACGGCTACCTGAACATTATCGGCGGTTGTTGCGGAACTTCGCCCGCGAATATCAAAGCCATAGTTGAAGCTGTACAACAATACAGCCCCAGAAAAATTCCCGACATCCCCAAACAATGCCGATTATCGGGGCTTGAGCCCTTGAACATCGGCCCGGACTCCTTATTCGTCAACGTCGGCGAGCGCACCAACGTGACCGGTTCGGCGATATTCAAGCGGTTGATTGTTGAAGGCAATTACGAAGCAGCACTGGATGTTGCTAAACAGCAAGTCGAGAATGGCGCGCAGATTATCGACATCAATATGGATGAAGGCATGCTGGATTCCAAAGAAGCGATGGTGCGTTTTTTGATGCTGATCGCGTCCGAGCCGGACATCGCCAAGGTGCCGGTCATGCTGGATTCGTCCAAATGGGAGATTCTGGAAGCCGGCCTTAAATGCATTCAAGGCAAAGGCGTGGTCAATTCCATCTCGCTGAAAGAAGGTGAAGAAGCCTTTATTAAGCACGCCAAACTGGTCCGTCGATACGGTGCTGCGGTTATTGTGATGGCTTTTGATGAAGATGGGCAGGCCGATACCAAGGACAGAAAAGTCGAAATCTGTCAGCGGGCTTATAAAATCCTGACCGAACAAGTCGGCTTCCCGCCTGAAGACATCATTTTCGACCCCAACATATTCGCCGTGGCTACCGGCATCGACGATCATAACAATTACGGCGTAGATTTTATTGAAGCCACCCGCGAGATCAAGCGCATCTTGCCTTATGCGCTGATTTCCGGCGGCGTATCTAACGTCTCGTTTTCGTTCCGCGGCAATAATCCGGTGCGTGAAGCGATCCATGCAGTGTTTTTATACCACGCGATTCAAGCGGGCATGGACATGGGTATCGTCAATGCCGGCCAGCTGGCGATTTATGAGGATATCCCCAAAGATTTGCGCGAAGCGGTTGAAGAAGTCATATTAAATACTCATGACGGCAGCGGCACCGATAAGTTGCTGGAATTGGCCGAAAAATATCGCGGCGACGGCAGCAGCGCAACAAAAGAGCAGGAACTGGAGTGGCGCAGCTGGCCAACCGCTAAGCGTCTGGAGCATGCGCTGGTCAAGGGCATCACTGACTACATCGATGAAGATACCGAACAGGCAAGACTGGAAGCCGAAAGGCCGCTGCACGTCATTGAAGGTCCGTTAATGGACGGCATGAACGTGGTCGGCGACTTGTTCGGCGCGGGCAAAATGTTCCTGCCGCAAGTAGTTAAATCGGCGCGGGTCATGAAAAAGGCCGTGGCATATTTGATGCCTTATATGGAAGCCGATAAAGCCGCAGGCGATCGGCAAACCAACGGAAAAATCCTGATGGCGACTGTCAAAGGCGACGTACATGACATCGGCAAAAATATCGTTGCTGTGGTCTTGCAATGCAATAACTACGACGTGATTGACCTGGGCGTGATGGTGCCGGCTGAAAAAATTCTGCAAACCGCGCGTCTCGAAAATGTCGATATCATCGGCTTAAGCGGCCTGATCACGCCGTCGCTGGATGAAATGGTGCATGTCGCCAAGGAAATGCAGCGCCAGGGCTTTACCATTCCGTTAATGATAGGCGGAGCAACCACTTCGCGCGCGCACACTGCGGTGAAAATCGCTCCGAATTACGACGGTCCGATTGTTTACGTGACCGATGCGTCGCGCGGCGTCGGCGTCGCCAGCAACTTGCTCAGTGCCGATTTAAAAGACGAGTTCGTAAAAAACATCAGTGAGGAATACGAAGAAGTCAGGGAGCGTCATAAAGGTCGCGAAGCCAAAACCAAGCAGCATCCGTTAGAAGAAGCGCGGCGCAACAAATTCACCTGGGGCAATTACGAACCGGTTAAACCGTCATTCCTGGGCATCAAGGTCATCGACCATTTCCCATTGGACACATTGGTCTGGTATATCGACTGGTCGCCGTTTTTCCAAACCTGGGAAATGGCCGGAAGCTATCCCAAGATTCTTGATGACAAAATTATCGGAGTCGAAGCCAGAAAGCTGTTTGACGACGCACAAGCCATGCTGAAAAAAATCATTAATGAAGAATGGCTGAGCGCCCGCGCCGTGATCGGCTTCTTCCCGGCCAATAGCGACGGCGACGATGTTGTGGTGTACACGGACGACACTCGCACCGAGAAGAAAGACACCCTGCATCATTTGCGTCAGCAGAACGTCAAAGCGCCGGGCAGGCCCAATTACTGCCTGTCGGATTTTATCGCCCCGATTGATAGCGGCAAAGCCGACTATATCGGCGCTTTTGCGGTTACGACCGGCATCGGCATCGAACAAAAATTGCAAGAGTTTGAACGGGATCATGACGATTACAGCGCGATTATGCTCAAAGCCTTGGCTGACCGATTGGCCGAAGCGTTTGCCGAATACATGCACCAAGTGGTCAGAAAAGAGTACTGGGGCTACGCCAAAGATGAAGCACATGATGCCGAGCAGCTAATCCACGAAGCCTACCAAGGCATACGGCCGGCGCCAGGCTACCCGGCATGTCCCGATCATACCGAAAAAGGCAAGCTGTTTGAGTTGCTCAATGTGACCGAACATACCACGATAGAGCTGACCGAAAGTTATGCGATGTACCCCGCCTCAGCGGTAAGCGGCTGGTATTTCTCGCATCCGGAGTCGCAGTATTTTAACGTCGGCAAGATAGATAGAGACCAACTGCAAGATTACGCCAAGCGCAAAGGCATAGCGGAAGAAGTCGCCGAGCGCTGGCTGGCGGCGCATTTGCATCATTGATATGCGCTTAATACTGTTCGGCACGTCCGGCTGCCATCTCTGCGAACAGGCGGAGGTTATTGTTAATGCCTGTGTGCCGGATGGTGTTGAGACTGTGGATATTGCCGAGCAGGAACAGTGGCAGGAGCAATATGCCGTGCGTATTCCTGTTTTATATGATCCGGAAACCAGGCAGGAGCTGGGTTGGCCGTTCGATCAGGCCGACGTTGAAGAGTTTATTGGTCGTGTAGCCCGTATATAGCGAAGCGGAATACGGGATGATTGGAGCTACGAAGCCCCGGATTCCGCAAGTGCCATCTAGGGTTTACTTACTTTTTGCGAACTGGGTATCAGGCTACACTTGATTGTAATCATCCAAGTGGCTTGATCGAGAAAAGTCAGTAACAAGGCTGTAAGACAGATTATTTTGTAAGGGGATTCCACTGCTAGTGCATTTCTTCGTTAGTTAGAAACATACCCCAGGTTGCGTTACGTTGTTATTTTAAAGAGTCGCTACCGCGACGCTTGCTTGAATCGGGTTCTCGCACCCGAGGGCGAGCTACTTTCTTTTGCGCCGCCAAAAGAAAGTAGCCAAAGAAAAGTCGGCCCGTTGCCGCTCAAATCCTGCGCTCCTCGCTTTTGCCGAGGGTCAGCAGAAGGGGCTCCTGCCCCTCTGCTGACGTGCGGCATCCCTGCCGCACCCCTCACGGGCAACTTCTCGACAAAAAGCTCCGGTGCTCGGCGCGGCAAACGGGATCCCGTCCGTGCCACAACAAGTTCCTACTGCTTAATAGATAGTGTTCAACAGTGGGATGGATCTTAACTAACCGAGAATTGCTCTAGGAAATGGCGGCGACCATAACTGCGACAGGCCATTATTGGCGTTGTGCGTCGTCTAAAGCGCCCTATTTTAGGCGGCTGGCAGTTTACTCGGCATCATTCAGTCGCACTGCCCATCTGAGAGGGGGCAACCCCTGTAATCCATGAATCAGCTGCCGGTTCTTCGGCTTGCCCCGCCGGATTGAAAAAAGTAAACGGCACGGAAACCAGCTCCATGCCCTTATTAATCTGAACCGCGAAATGCAAATGCGGGCCGGAGGTAAAACCGGTGTTGCCCGAATAGCCGATCAATTGTCCTGCCATGACCGCCAAGCCTGGATAGACCTGGGTTTTCTCCAATTCCAAGTGGGCATAAACGGCCATAGAACCATCATCGTGCAGGATTCTGATGTTATTGGCTTTAGAGCTATAGGCTTTATTGTTGCCGCCTTTAAAAAAATCATCCTCGGCTTCCAGGACGATGCCAGACCGGGCCGCATAAACCGGCGTGCCAACCGGCATGACGATGTCTACGGCATATTTGTTCTGTTCATCGGTATGACTAAAACTACCGCCGAAAGCTTGGGATATTTGAAAAGACTGACCAGGGGCTATCGGCGGCCAATAGCTGATTATCGAACTGTAATTTGCCAAAGGTTTGCCGATGACATAGCGGTACTTAAGGGCAAGCCGCCATGATTCAAGCTCGTTGATGCCGCCTACGTTAAAAAGCGTGTCGGATTTTCCCGGCTCGATAACAAAGCGTTTGGGTAGATCGGGCGTAGCCCGGACATTGTCCCGCTCGGAAAAATCGACTTCAACTTCCACGGGTCCCGCATAGTCATTGCGAATATAGAATTGGGGATGCCGCTCTTCACCCGACTGCAATAGCCAGATTAACTGCTTGGGGGCGGCTTTTATCTGCCTGACTTCAACCTTGACATCGCTTTGGATGGACGCGCTAGGCTTGTCGGTAAAATGCCATATGCCTTGCTTGTCCTGAAATTTATAGAGTTTTTGGCCAATAGCATTTAACGAATGCAGCAGTAACAGGATAAAAATGAATACCGAAATTCGTTTCACTTTGGGCCTTTTTAAGCGTTATCCATTAATCAGTGGCTGACCAGCTAAATTAATGGAGGTTAGTGATCTATGTCAGATTGGTGCTGGGGAAGGGCTGGAAAAAGATATTCACTGATCAAGACGGGAATAAGCAACGCAATCATTACCGCAATTGCCACAAAAGCGGGATTAATAATGCCCGCTAACCAATAGGCTACTAAACTACCCCATACCATGCGCATTGGAGTGGGCATTTTAATGATTTTCAAAATAGGTTCCTTTGGCAAACGTTAGGGAAATGGTTGGGATTAAACGGGTGTGCCACTAAGACAGAGTCTTGAACTGCCTCATGGCATCTTTGATATTATGACAGCCCATTAGCGCCCTTTACAAAAAGACAATCATAAGCCGATTTTCAAAATAAAACATGAATTATTCAAACAGTAAGTATTGGGACTTTTGCGCCCCAATCGCCGGTATTTTACTGACTTTATCTTTTTCTCCCTTTGATTATTCTTGTCTTGCTCTGGTAGCTCTGGTGTTTTTGTTTGCCTGTTGGCAGGGCATCTCTGCTAAGCGCGCGGCCTTGCGCGGCTATTTATTCGGTTTGGGCGCGTTCGGTTCGGGCATATCCTGGGTCTATATCAGCATGCATGATTTTGGCGGAGCCGGTGTGCTTGTGGCCGGTTTGCTGACAGGTTTGTTTGCTGCTTTTTGGGCACTGTTTCCGGCGTTGTCCGGGTATCTGGCGGTTAAAATCAAAGCGGCGGACAATCTGATACTGATGCCGATTATCTGGATATTGGTTGAATATCTTCGCGGCTATTGGGTGTTGAATGGTTTCCCATGGCTGCATATCGTCTATTCCCAATTGGATACCCCTCTGACTGGATATATACCGCTATTGGGCGTTTACGGTACCGGTTTTATGGTGGCGTTAACCGCTTCAATTGTTATGGAAATTGTGCGTATGTTTACGACGGCGGATATTTCGTTCAGTGCAAAATCGGCATTCCCTAAATTGTTACAGGGCAAGCAGCTTAAGCTAATAATAGTGCTTGCCGCTTTGTGGGGAGTGGGCAGCTTGTTGCGAAATGTGGCATGGACGCACCCAATAGGCCAGCCCCTTCGCGTTTCCCTGATTCAAGGCAATATAGCGCAGGATCAAAAGTGGCGTCCGGAAAATAAAATCGGCACGCTTTCAAAATATAAAAAAATGACGGAAGAGCACTGGGATTCCAAAATCATTATCTGGCCGGAAACCGCGATTCCTGCTTATCTGGATCAGGTTAAAGACAGCTTTTTAGCGCCATTGGCTAACGACGCCAAGTTGCATGACACAGACTTAATTATCAGTGTTCCCATACGGGAAACCGCTCCGAAGAAAAACTTCAATGCCGTGATAACCTTGGGCAGGGATGAAGGCATCTATCGTAAAATTCATCTACTACCTTTTGGCGAATACCTGCCGCTACAGCCTTTATCGGGTTTTGTGTTGGACAGGGTGAATTTAAGGCTAGGGAATTTCACGCCTGGGACAATAAACCAACCTTTGCTGAAAGCCGGCGGCTACTCTTTTATAACCTTGATTTGCTATGAAGACGTATTCGGTGATTTGAGTATTCGAGGATTACCGGACGCGGCTTTTTTGGTGAACGTGACCAATGACGGCTGGTTCGGCAATTCGATAGAACCGCATCAGCATCTGCAAATGGCAAGGATGCGGGCAATGGAAACCGGACGCTTTTTGCTGCGGGCGACAAACACCGGCATGACAGCTGTGGTTTCGCCAAAAGGAGAAATTATCAATCAGGCCCCGCTATTTCAGGAAACAGCGCTGACCGGAACGATAACGCCGATGAGCGGTATGACGCCTTATGCCAAGTGGGGTGACAAGCCGGTTATTGGGGGAATGGCTATCTTGTTGGCAGCTTTGCTGGTCTATGGCAGAAGGTGTAGTAGGCGGAATAAGGCTGCCTAAGCGCGTAGCGCGAGGTGGTGTTTCCGGCGAATTTGAACGATGTTTGCCGGAATAAGCCGATTCTCGCTATCGCTCGTACCGGCTTATTCCGGCCTACTTGCGTTATGAAAAAAAATTTGCAGATGGCATTGCCTGGAATGCAGCAAATAGGGATGATATACAAAAGTTGTTATGCAATAAGGAAATAGGGGCGCTTGGCGTTGGGCCGATTTGGAGACAAATCGGCCCAACGCACTCTCAGCGGTTTCGCCCTAGTTAAGGTCTTTGATGCCACTATTCTCAACCTCCAATAAAAACTTTTTCAAAGCGCCGTTAAAATATATACCAAGATGAACACACTCACTGAACTCCATGCCGATATTGACGCCCGCGTACAGGCTATTCGGGACGACTATTCAGATTGGCTATGCGGCCTGGGCTGCGATGGTTGTTGCCACCGACTTGCCGAAATACCATCGCTTACAGCGGTTGAATGGGATTGGCTGAGAGAAGGACTGTCCTCGCTGCCCCCGAAGCTGCTTAGCGACATCGGCCGGGACATCGTCGCGCTGTCAGAGCAAATATCGAGGCCCATCGTCTGTCCGCTGTTGGATCGGTCGACAGGAGCTTGCCGGGTCTATGCCCATCGCCCGGTAGCTTGCCGTACGTACGGGTTTTACGTTCAGCGCGACAAGGGGCTTTACTGCAAAGACATCGAATCACGCGTGGCTGACGGAGACTGGGTTGCGGTGGTGTGGGGCAACCAGGATGCCGTCGATCGCCGTCTTAGAGGTTTAGGCGATACCCGCGAATTGACTGAGTGGTTTGTGCACTGGAAGAAGGATGAGAACTCGGCTTGAGCGGTATAAGGCTGATGGTTTGCATTGTCTAAGTGAAATACAGATTACCGGTCCTTGATGGCTATGAACGACCGGCGTCTAAAATTAATCAGCCATTGACTGGGTGATTGTGGGCGACGTTTTGGGTTCCCGGCCTGAATAGCCGGTGAGGCTGAATTTTTAAATCTGTCGGATCGAGTTGAGCTTTTGTAATAAATGACACGGACTGTTTTCCGTTTATTCAAAACGTCCGCATAAACCGTTCAATTCGTGTCACCTACTGTTGGCATCCGTGTTCCGGCTTTAAGCCAAATTACTGCCGCAAATCCTTAACAACGCGCACCACTTCCTGATCATCGGCGATGGTTTCGATGCTGAAACCCAGCTTGGTGACCAGCGACAACATCGGCTTGTTAATAGCCAGCACCTCGCCTTCAAAAAAGGCAATGCCTTTGGATTTGGCGGTTTGCAACAAGGCTTTCATCAGCCGGGTGCCGATGCCCATATGCTGGCAATCGTCGGCAACGACCAGCGCAAATTCTACCGAATGACCGTCCGGGTTCATCATATAACGACCGACGCCCAACTCATCCGGCATGTTTTCATCTTTGGTTACCGCAACAAAGGCCATCTCGCGGTCGTAGTCGATTTGAGTGAAGCGCACGATCATTTCCGGCGTCAATTCCTGCAAGGCCTGCATGAAACGGAAATATTTGGTGTGTTCGGACAAGCGATGAACAAAGTCCTTTTCCAGGCCGGCATCTTCAGGGCGGATGGGCCTGATGGTGATATTGGCGCCGTTCGATAATTGATGATGCTGTATTAATTGGTGGGGATAAGGATGGATCGCCATATGCGAATAGGAAGTGAGTTGATGCGATGTTTCCGCTTTAATCCGGGCATCGACCGCCATGACGCCGTTCTCATCGACGATCAGCGGATTAATGTCCAGCTCTAAAATCTCCGGCAGTTCGCTGACCATGGTTGATACATTCAGCAACACTTCCACCAGCGCTTGTTTATTGGCAATAGGTAATTGGCGAAACGCCTCCAGGTATCTGGCCGCCTTGGTTTTGCCAATCATTTGCTCGACCATATAAGCATTCAGCGGCGGCAGGGCGACCGCGCTGTCTTTTAAAATTTCCACCATCGTGCCGCCCAAACCAACGCTGATCGCAGGACCGAACACTGGATCCCTGACTACGCCTATCATCAACTCTCGACCGCTGGGCGATTTAAACATCCGTTCAACGGTCATACCTACTTCGGTAATCTCGGGATATTTTTGTTTAATGGCCGCTTCCATCTCCATGAAGTTGTGTGAAACTCCCTGAACGGTGTTGATGTTAAGCCGCACGCCACCTATATCGGATTTGTGGCTGAACTCTGCCATATTGATTTTTAATACTACCGGAAAGCGCATCGTTTCAGCGGCAATCATCGCATCTTTGGCGTTGGAAACCTTGATAGTCTGGTTGACCGGAATATTGAATGCGGCCAGGATGGCTTTGGATTCCTGCGCGGTTAGAACCTGGCGGCCTTCCGAAAGCACCCGTTCAATAATCAACCGGGCACCGGTCACATCGGGTGCTGCCAATTCATCGCTAGGCGAGGGGATTTGTTTAAGCAGGATTTGATTTTGCGCATAATTGGCCAAAAATGAAAAAGCATCGACAGCGATTTCCGGGGTACTGAAGTGAGCCACTTTGCTGTTGGCAAAAAGACTGCGGCCTTCCTGAACCCGTGCGCCGCCCGTCCATGAAGCCAATACCGGTTTATTGCTGGTTTTTGCCCCTTCAATAATGCATTCGGCGACCTGCGTCGGATTGGTCATGGCCTGAGGCGTTAGTATTACCAGTATGCCGTCGATATTGTTATCGTTAAGGCAAATCTTCAGCGCTTTCCGGTAACGTTCAGACGTCGCATCGCCCAGAATATCGACCGGGTTGGCATGAGACCAATGCACCGGCAACACCTCGTCCAGCGCGGCAATGCTGGCAGGGCTCAGTTCCGCCATTTGCACGCCGACATCTTCCGCCCGGTCAGTGCTCATCACGCCGGGACCGCCGGCATTGGTGATGATCGCCAAACGGTCTTTTTTAACCACATAATTGTTGGCCAACACGCGGGCTGCGGAAAACAGCTCATTGATGCTATAAACCCGAACCACACCGGCTCTGGCAATCGCCGCATCGAACACATTGTCGCCGCCGACCATAGCGCCGGTATGCGACATGGCCGCTTTGCTACCCGCTTCATGGCGGCCGGATTTGATCAGGATCACCGGCTTTAGCCGCGCCGCCGCTTTAAGGCCGCTTAGAAATCGCCGGGCATCGCGTATGCCTTCGACATACATCAGAATGCCGGTGGTTTTGCTGTCTGTCGCCAGGTAATCCAGCACCTCGCCGAAATCAATGTCCGCTGCGCCGCCCATCGATACGACCGTTGAAAAACCGATGTCCTGGGATTTGGCCCAATCCAGAATGGCCGTGCATACTGCGCCCGATTGAGATAATAGCGCCAGATTGCCGTCTTTAACCGTGCCGTCGCCGAAAGTCGCATTAAGCTGCCCGCTGGGACGAATGACGCCCAAACAGTTAGGTCCGATGATGCGTATGCTGTAGCGATGGGCGATGTCCAGAATTTCCTGTTGCAGGCGTTTGCCTTCCGGTCCCAATTCGCCGAAGCCGGCGCTGATGATGATGACGGAGGTGACGCCTTTTTCGCCGCATTGGCGCATAACGTCGGGAACGGTGGGCGCCGGCGTGGCAATCACCACCAAGTCGAGGTCTTCCGGAACGGCAAGGAGATTGGGATAGGCTTTTAGGCCCAGTAATTTTTCGCGTTTAATGTTGACCGGATAAAGCCCACCTTTAAACCCCGCCTCCTGCATGTTAAGCAGCAGCCGGTAACCCACGCTTTCCACTCGTTCGGAGGCGCCAACGATAGCCACAGTTCTTGGGGTGAAAAAGCGGTTCAGATAATGAGGTCCCATTGATGCTCCGGAAATAAAGGAAAGTGAATGCGATTTGTAGCTAAAATTCTAACATTGTCAGCCTGTCGATCTAATATTTTTAATGGCGGAGCGATAAGCTAGGCTATAAATTGATACACTAACTGTTTTTGAACCGGCGGAAAGTATTTTGAAATATTCGGCAATGCAACTACTGATCAGCGCGCTTTTTAGTTTAATGGCTTATCAATCGGCGTTCGCCCATGCCGGAAGTCACGACAGTAGTTGTTTTCTGTCCGTGGGCGATACCCAGTTGCGCATCAGCGGTTACCAATTTCAGCCGGAGCTGGAAGGAAAACACTTTTGCCATTTTTTTCCTGAACTTGGACAGGTCGTGCTGGCGGTGGAGCCGCTGTCAGATGAACAGAAGCTGGTTACGCTGGAGCTGGCGGCATTGACGTCATGGACAGATCCCGATCGGGCATTTACCGTGATTAAACAGCAGCCTGAACAGCCTTTGAATACAGGCCTCGCTTCAATTACGCAAACAATCCGGCAGCGTGGCATCTACAGGCTTAATGTGATCTTGAAAGATAATTTCGGTAACAGCCGGCAACAGCGGCTTTTGTTTTTGGTGGGATTCCCGATAACCAAGATAATGGTGATGATCGCCGGGCTGCTGGTTCTGGTGATTGGTTTTGCCGGGGTGCGGAGCTTTAAAAAGAAAGAGTAATCATGCTACAGATTTGCTCTTGAAAGCCCCATGCAGCACTCAATACGCACAGGCCGTTCAAGCCTTATCCGGGCCTAGCGCAGAAGATAGCGTAGCCATCCCATTGCGCCACAAGCAATTATCATCTTCTAATTATTTTCAACTTCCCAGCCCTTGCAGGCGAGGGCGATATGATACGGAACAGGGCGGGCGCCGGTTCCGTATGAGCTCATGGTGCGTGTGGTCATGCCCAATGCTTGGGCTGCACCGGCCAGCGAAAGTCCGTTACGTAGCCGCCAAGCGAGGAAAGTGCGGGTATTTTCGTCAGGGGCGGTTTGCAACAGCGCTTCCAGCCATAAGGTGTCAGCGCCGATTTGAATGTCAAAGTCTGCCCATTCGATTGCCCAACCGATGCTGTTCGCGAGCCGAACCTTGGCAAAGTTGGCCGGGTCGCGTAAAGGCTTGAGGCCGGCTTGAGCGAAAACGGCTTCACCCTTATCCACGGTCATGATGCAACCGTTAATAAAGGTCATTTTCAGTTGATAGTTGGGTAAAGCTTCAACCGCTGCTATGCGGGGACGTTTCATTGATGCCACTTTTTTCATTCCTTGATCAATATATTATGGTTTGCCATAACCCCACGCCATGATTTCATCGCGCAAGCTGCGAAGAAAAATACCGGTGCAGTTCAGGGTTTCTAAGTTAATTAATACATCAAAATTGCCTCCGGCCAAATGCACACGCATCGGCGGAGAATCGTCTTCTTTATCTCAAGTCAGTATTTGTTGCGAAAGCGATACTTCGTCGCCATGCTGTAATGGTAAGAGATAATTTGAATATGTCAATCGTCTTGTTTACGGAGAGATGATTGAAGGTGCTGTTTCTTAAAAGATTATTTCATTTTCTATGTTAAATTTTATCCGTTATAGCCCGCCTGGGCAGGGCGGAAAAAGTAATTTCAAGTCATTCGGCCAATGCCTGTTCAAAAGGTTGGATAACGAACAGACACTTTTATCTGCTTTGCTAACCTGAACATCCTATCAGCCAATTTGATGTCCATCGCCCTGAATGGGCCAAAAGACAGCAAAACTAGGAGATTAACTATGAAAGCAGTCGTGTTTCACGCCATCGGCGATATACGTTTAGATAATGTTCCTGAGCCGAAAATACAAGACCCGACAGATGCGCTGGTGCGTCTGACGGCATCGGCGATCTGCGGTACAGACTTGCATATGATTCGGGGCACGTTCTCCGGAATGGTGCCCGGCACAATACTTGGTCACGAAGGCGTGGGTATCATTGAAGAAGTCGGCAAGGACGTGCGTAACCTGCGGCCGGGCGACCGGGTTGTGATCCCTTCGACGATTTGCTGCGGCTATTGTTCTTACTGCCGCGCGGGTTATCAGGCGCAATGCGACAACGCTAATCCGAATGGCCGGAGCGCGGGCACGTCATTTTTCGGTGGACCGAAACAGTCGGGCCCTATCCAGGGCTTGCAAGCCGAGTATGCCCGTGTCCCGTTCGCACACGCCGGACTGGTCAAGCTGCCTGAAGAGGTCACCGATGATCAGGCCATTATGTGCAGCGACATCTTCCCGACCGGCTACTTCGGCGCAGAGCTCGCCGAAATCGAGGACGGTGACACAGTAGCCATCTTCGGTTGCGGCCCGGTCGGGCAATTTACGATTACCAGCGCGAAGTTAATGGGTGCCGGACGTATTTTTGCAATTGACCGTGAAACGTCGCGTCTTGAAATGGCTCAGGCGCAGGGTGCGGAGATTATTAATTTCGACGAAGAAGACCCGACCGAAGTCATAAAGCGGATGACCGGCGGTATAGGCGCTGATCGCGCAATAGATGCTGTCGGAGTTGATGCAGTGAGCGGACATTCAAAACCGGTCGCTAAGCAGGATCAAGAGCAGTTTGAGCAGGAGCTTAAGCAAGTCGCGCCGGAGCAACATCCCAGCGGCGACAATTGGATACCGGGCGATGCGCCGTCGCAAGCTTTAAGATGGGCGGTCGAGAGTTTGGCAAAAGCCGGCACGCTATCGGTCATCGGCGTTTATCCGCCAACAGCGCAGAGCTTCCCCATCGGCAAGGCAATGAACAAGAACCTGACGATGCGGATGGGCAACTGCAATCACCGGCACTACATTTCCCATCTTATTGATCTTGTGAAAAACAACACCGTCGATCCTGAAAAGATTCTTACCCAGCGCGAACCGCTGACCAACGTGCTCGACGCGTACAAAGCGTTTGACACTCGGCAGCCGGGCTGGGTCAAGGTCGAGCTCAAGCCGGGTGAACAAGCCGCTCAACAAAGAGCAGCTTGAATCTAAAAGCAAACCTTCCAGGTTTTTAAAACCTGGAAGGTTTAACGAGTAGGGATAACGTCAGAAGGCAGCGCGAGGAGATCGAAATATGAAACCGGACATTAAATCCAATGGCATCGCACGAGAACATACCAACCAGTGCTCGCGGCGCCGGTTTGTCGAAGGCGTAGCGACCGGCATTATGGCGGCTTCTGCTGCGCCGGTTCTCGGGCAACAAGGGCCTGTCTCATCAAATTCGCAGCAGAAGCCCGACCAGGCCAAGCAAGACCCGGTGACACAGTATCCCAGGCCGCCTTTTCGCCGACAAGAGCAGGAGTGGCCGGGACTTGCAGGCAAAATGACACCGTGTCCGGATCATGGCGAGAAAAGTTACAAAGGCACGGGACGGCTTACCGGCCGCAAGGCGCTGATCACCGGCGGCGACTCAGGCATTGGCCGGGCGGCAGCTATTGCCTATGCCCGCGAAGGAGCCGATGTCGCGATTAACTATCTGCCCGCCGAAGAGCCGGATGCCATCGAGGTGATTCAACTGATACGCGAGGCAGGGCGCAAGGCGGTCGCGCTTCCGGGCGACATCCGCGACGAAAATTTTTGTAAGCAGCTGGTTGCCGATGCGGTGCGCGAACTCGGCGGCCTCGATATTCTAGTCAACAATGCCGCAAAACAGCATGCCGTCGATTCGATCCTCGATCTTTCGACCGAGCAGTTCGATGAAACCTTCAAGACCAATATTTACGCGATGTTTTGGATCACTAAAGCCGCGCTGCCGCATTTTAACGCTGGCGCGAGCATCATCAACACCTCATCGGTTCAAGCTTACGATCCGTCCGAGAACCTGCTCGATTATGCGCAGACCAAAGCCGCAATCGTATCGTTCACTAAATCCCTAGCCAAGCAGCTCGGTGAGAAAGGTATCCGAGTCAACGCCGTCGCGCCCGGACCCATCTGGACGCCGCTTCAGGTCAGCGGAGGCCAACCGCCCAGCGCGTTAGAGACTTTCGGTAAAAACACGCCGATGGGTCGGCCTGGTCAACCGTCGGAACTTGCCGCTGTTTACGTGACACTGGCTTCACAGGAATCGAGTTATACTAGTGGGCAGGTGTATGGTGTATCGGGCGGTAGCGGGAATCCGTAAATCATCTGATTTAATGAAAAAGTAGCAATTTTATCAAAATCAATTGCCTTCAAAAGTTGTGTCGATACCTATGCCGTTGTGGCGTGCTGTTCAATTGAAACCGGCACGGATTCTGTGCAGTCAGCAGTTAAATATCAATCAAGATAACAGTTTAGCCGTTTTTTATAATCGGCAGAAAAGTCGGCAAAATCCGTAGGAAATAGTATGCTTCATCCTATAAAAACAATACCTTGCGAGATTATAAGATCGGCATGCCACACTCTATCAAAACACCTTACCGAATCGAGCCCTGCCTGCTTGAAAACATCCCGATTGCAATAACAGACCTGATCGCGAATCTAACCACATCGTCGGAAAGACTCGCCGGCCGGTTACATCCGCGCACAGCCGCCAGTTTGGCTGAGTTGGTTCGGATTATGAATTGCTATTACTCGAACCTTATCGAAGGACATCATGCCAAACCAAGGGATATTGAACGGGCTTTGGCGTATGATCTGGAAAAAGACCAAGTGCGCCGTAATTTTCAAATCGAAGCGCGCGCCCATGTCAGAGTGCAACAAACGATTGACCGGCTCTATGCGGCAGGGAATATGCCGGAACCGGCATCGGCCGAGTTCTTATGTCGGTTGCACCGTGAATTTTACCGCGATGCGCCGGAAGCTATGCTTTGGGTAGACAATGGAAATCATGGCTTTCGAATGGAGCCGGGGGCGTTTCGTTCCCTGCCCGAACACAATGTTTCGGTCGGAAGGCATCTTCCGCCCGGCAGCGACCGTGTCGCCGGGTTTATGCGCTATTTCGAGCAACGCTATCGCTTGGCTAATATGGGCAAAGGCGAACGGATTATCGCCATGGCCGCAGCGCATCATCGTCTGGCCTATATTCATCCATTTCCGGACGGCAACGGCCGCGTCAGCCGGTTAATGAGTCATGCAATGGGATTGGCTGCCGGCATTGGCGCATCGGGACTTTGGTCGGTATCGCGCGGACTCGCTCGCGGCCTGGAAAGCCGGCAAGATTACAAAAACAAAATGGATTATGCCGATATGCCGAGACAAGGCGATTTGGACGGCCGTGGGAATTTATCCCAAAAAGCATTGATTGAATTCATCCGCTGGTTTTTAGAGGTATGCCTTGACCAAGTAGATTTTATGGCGGGCCTATTCGAATTCGACCGGCTGGCCGAGCGTCTTAAAGCCTATGTGGAAAGCCGGGCGTTAAAACCGGAGGCTTTTTATATTTTGGAAAGAGTGCTGATCCAGGGCGAGATGCCAAGAGGCGATGCCGAACGCATTACCGGCTTGAAAGAGCGCAGTGCGCGGATGGTTCTTTCAAGCTTGAGCAATGACGGAATATTAAAGTCTGAAACGCCTAAAGGGCCGGTATCGCTGCATTTCGGCAGCGAGTCGGTTGAGTTTTTGTTTCCGAAATTGTTTGCGGAAAATTAGGTTTTGGCTATTAATAATGGACTGGATTAAGTGCTTGGGTTATGAAGCCATTACACCGGAACAGATAGCGAGGTTACTAAGATCATGACAACTTTATCCATCCGATTACCTAACGATATGGCGGAAAGACTCAAGAACATTGCCAAAGTGCGCGATATCAGCCTGAACAAGCTGATGTTCGAGTTATCCACACAAGCCTTGGCGGAAGAAGAAGCCAAACAGCGTTTCCTGGCAGCCCAATTGCGGTAACCCCAAGCGGGCGGAGCAATTGTTGGATGAGTTGGATGCGTTGGGGTTTTAGGGAATGTGGTGTAGGCTGGGCAACAGCTTTCCGTTGCCCATCGCTTTAGCATCCGGTGATGGAAAATAGAAATCCGTGGTCATGCCGAAACTTCGTAATGTTGGGCTTCATTGCATTCAGCCCAACAGGACTTTAAGTGGAGTGCCTATAGCGACTTCATGATTGATGTTCATAGCCCCTTCAATATTAGCTTCTTCAATATCAGCTCCCCGAAGATCAGCTTCTTCAAAATTAGCCCACCGAAGATCAGCTTTTTCAAGGTGAGCATCCTGTAGATTGGTTTTACAAAGATTAGCTCCCCGAAGATCAGCGTTGAAAAGATGAGCGTCTCGAAGATTAGCTCTGTCAAGATCGGCATTTTGGAGATTGGCTTGCTGAAGATCAGCATCTTCAAGGTCGGCATCATGAAGATAGGCTTCCTGAAGATTAGCCTGCCAAAAACTGGCACCCCGAAGATTGGTTTCCCGAAGATTTGTATTCCAAAGAATAGTTAAATTAAGCTCAGCTTTTTGGAGATCAGTTCCTTGGAGGTTGGCGCAAGAAAAATCCGAAAAATTCAGTTCTTGATTGGATAAATCCAAATAAGCTAAACAATTAAAAATAAGCTTGTTCTCTTGTCTTGAGTAATTTCTTTGTCCTTGTATACGTTTAAGCCATTCGCCACACGCTACATTTGTTCCCCAGTCTATTTTCATTACGGTTTTACTTTGGGCTGCACAGGCATAATGAATAGCTAACAAGCCTTCTTCGGCATTACGCGATTGCTGCAACATCTGCTTAAATGTTTTTAGGTTTAATTTTTCCATTGGCATGCCGTGCTTTACGGCGGACTCAATTAAATGCACAAAATTCTGTTGCCAGACTTTGATTACATCCATTTTAGATCTGGCGACTTCATCTTTTATAAACTCGAACAGATAGTTATCTATGGCTGTGACACCGCATAGCTCCGCCCAATCAGCCAAGGCGTGCCGTTCATCCCAGCCACGATCAGGGTCATTATGATGACTCTTAAACTCCTCATCTATTCTTTTCACCATGCGAAGAATGCGCCGAGCGGTCAGATATTCACCGAAACTCTTATGGGTAAACTCGAAGGTTTTATCACCGTCTTGCAATTTATCGCTTTGGCGAAAATAAAATGCTGTTAATAAGCGCGTGACGCCTTGTTCAGCTCCTTCTTGAAACGCCGCTAAATAGCGTGTCAATTTGCTGTTTTCACAGCGCTGGTGAATATAAGCTACGGTTGCGGTCCGTCCATCGCCATGCCAAATCGCCAGCGCGATTTCTTCCAAAATACGTAGGAATTGATCTTCGGTTAATTCCCCTATGCTCTTGTGTTGCCGCCCATCGTCCCATTGCCGTTGATAAACCGCTCTCAATAAGTCAGCATAAATTTCATTTAAGGTGGTTTGCTGGGTGAAATCTAATCGTTTGCCTTCAAAACTTAAAGCCACCAGATAATTCAGCAAAGGCTCTTTGGTGATAGGGTTTAAACCATCAAGTTGTAGTTCTTCCGGCATGGCTTGATAGGTTTTGCCGCTGGCGCGGGCGTAATTTTGCCACCAATCATTGCGTTGATCGTGACTTAAGCGTTGTTCGTGATCTTGGTAATGCTCTCTTTCATCTTTTGCAACGAAATACGGCAATACATGCAGAATTTGTTCTGATTTGCGAAAGCGTTGACTGCTGGCTTGTATAGCTAAATCCCGGCCTGTGAACAAAGCTTGCCTGTGTAAGCTCTGGACATTAAATTGGTTGATTTTTGCAATCACTTCATCAACAAAATTTAAAGCCACTTCTGCCGCCGCTTTGCCTTGCATAGACAGCTCATCCAATCCATCGAAGATTAGCAATAGACGGCTCTCGCCATGGCTTGCATCTAATGGCGTACCAATTAAATAACGGTCTTGAGCGACAAACTTGTTGACCGCATCAATTAAATCGGCAGATGGGTCAAAATGGTGTAACGGAATATATAGCACTGGAACATCGGTATGTTCTGCAATATGCGCGGCAAACATTTTACTGAACGACGATTTGCCCGATCCAGGGCCGCCACTGATTACTCGGATTGCATCGTCTTTGTTAAAGGCATTTACCCATTCAGTCAGATGCTCGGTTAAATCCACGACTATGGAATTTTGTTCATTTTCACGCTCAGATGTGAGTCGTTCCAGCCTGTCATCGGCCGCGGTTTTAATTTTATAATAAGCGCGTAAGGGCACGTAAACCTGTTTAAGCCCAAACACCTCATCAAACATGCGTTCATTGATTTGTTCCTGTAACCATGCGTAGTATTGCTGCCAGCTTTGTTGGTTTTGTGTGGCTTTGGTAAACGGTGTGTCAATCGCTTCTTTAATACAGGCATAATCACTGGCTTTTGCTAACCATTGCTGATGTAGGGACAGCACAAATTTACTTTTTAAGCGGGCGTGTATGGTGTTTGCATCATTGACAGCAACACCCAAGCCTTTGAGCCAATAGGTAAAGGCAGGTTTAAAGGATTCCAGCAAGGGTAAGTCTTGTGGGCGCTCAAAAAAGTCAGTATTGATGCAGACTTCAATGGTATTTAATGCATCCTCAAGGGTTTGCGCTAAAGATTCCAACTCTGCTTGATCAATGTCCTGCTTAAAAACGTTTCGGTATTCTTCTACCAAATTAGTTAAGGTGCGGATTAAGGATTGATAAATAAGCACCCATGCCAAATGCTCCGGTTTGTCGTGCAAGCCTGCGTCTTTAAGTAAGTCGATGGCGCTATCGGCAACGCCTTTCCAATCCAGCATGACGCCGGATGTCGCCATTTTTCCAAGCCCCGTGAAAAAGTCTTTAGGGCTAAGGTTAATGGGTTTGTTCCAATTCGAAACAGGCTGTTTAATAGTTAAAACTTGGGTAATAGTTTTATCAGGCATGTGGCTGCTTTGTTGGTGATTTTGAAATGTTGAGGACTATATCATCGTTAAGCTGAGCAACCCACTTTTTAGCGTTAGATGAAGTAAAAGTTTTGGTTAGTCGCTGTAGCTAGGCCTGTAGTTCGATTTTCGTAACAAGTAGAGTGCCTTTGCCATGATCCTTTCAGTCACGATGCGCCTACCGCCCAGGCGTTTTTTCCAGAGGCCTGCCATGATAGAGCTTACTCTATAGCTCTTAGCCGAAAATAATTATCCCCCACTGCTTCTTGTTATATAATGTACAAAATTCTGCACAATTTGTGCAATAGAGGAGGTTGTTATGGGAATTTCCGCAAGTGACGTGGTGCCGTTCTCTCAAGCTCGCGCCAATCTTTCCGAATTGGCTGAGCAAGTAAAATCGGGCGCCGAGAAGATTATTACCAAAAATGGCGAAAGTTATGTCGCCTTGATCGACGCAAACCGTCTTGATTACTACCACCAATTGGAACGGGAACGTATTCATTTGCTGTTGATCGATGAAGTTGCTAAAGGGCTGAACGATGTGGCGGCCGGCCGTGTGCAAGACGCTCGCGAAGCCATCCAGAGATTGAGAGCTCGCCGTAAGGCTGGTACGGATTGAACTTGGCAAAGAAAACTGTTGTAACGCAGACTGCCAACTTTGAACGCAACCTCGAAAGCATCGAGGCATTCCTTGAGGAAGCTGAGGCGCAATATGCCTATGATGCGCTGCTGGATGATTTGTTCTTTACCGTCATCCCTAATCTTGAGCGATTTCCAGACATCGGGCGGTCGTTCATGAACCGCCCAGCTAAATCTATCGAAGCGGTCAATGCTGTAACGGCATTGCAAGCAAAATTAGGAAACGGAGAGTTGCGAGAATACCTGTTGTCCGATTATCTGGTGTTATATGCACGCTACTCTGAAACCATCTATTTACTGTCGATCAAACACCACCGACAGCTTTCATTTGACTTTAGCGGTCACTGGTCGGCTTAGTTGACGGCAATTCAATTATCAAGCTTCCGGTACCACTCCCTGAGCCTGAAGATCAGCATGGTATGAAGACCGAACCATCGGCGCGCTGGCGACTTGCTTAAACCCTAAAGCTTTGGCAACTGCGCCGTATTCATCGAACTGTTCGGGAGTGATATAGCTTTGTACCGGCAAATGGGCTTTGCTGGGTTGCAGGTACTGGCCTATGGTCAGCATTGAGCAGCCGTGGGCTAATAAATCTTTCATGACTTGATGGACTTCTTCCGGTTGTTCGCCTACGCCGAGCATGAGGCCGGATTTGGTCGGCACTTGCGGCTGGGCTTGGTGGAATTGTTGCAGTAAATTCAGCGAGCCTTGGTAGTCGGAACCGGGGCGGACTTGTTTGTATAGGCGGGGGACGGTTTCCAGGTTGTGGTTGAATACATCGCAGGGTTGTTCGGCTAATATCGCCACGGCTTTTTCGATGCGTCCGCGAAAGTCGGGCACCAGGATTTCTATTTTGGTAGTCGGCGTTTGCTGGCGGATTTTTTTGATGCAGTCGGCAAAATGTCCGGCGCCGCCGTCTCTTAAATCGTCGCGGTCGACCGAGGTGATGACTACGTATTTCAAGGCCATGGCCTGTATTGCGTCGGCCAGGTGTTGGGGTTCGTCTTTATCCAGCGGCAGCGGTTTGCCGTGGGCGACATCGCAAAATGGGCAGCGGCGGGTGCATAAATCGCCCATGATCATGAACGTGGCGGTGCCGTGCTGGAAACATTCGCCGAGGTTGGGGCAGGCGGCTTCTTCGCATACAGTATGCAGGTTGTTTTCGCGCAGCAGTTGTTTGACGCGGGTGACTTCGTCGCTGGCCGATATTTTTATGCGTATCCATTCGGGTTTGCGCAAAGTCGTTTCGGTCGGTTCCACTTTGATCGGGATTCTTGCCAGCTTTTCGGTGCTGCGCTGGTGAGAGTCGGGCGTGGAGCGGGAGGGCGCTTGATAAGTCATTTTTGTAATGCCGCCGTGATAGCTTGAGTGACAAGGAAGGCGAGTTCAGCATTGCTGATAGTCACGCCCAGACCGGACAGTTGGGTGACCTCAAGACCTGAATAGCCGCAGGTATTGATATGGTCGAAAGGGCGCAAATCCATGTGGTTGTTGATGCTGAGGCCATGATAACTGCAATTTCTTTTAATGCGTAGGCCAATCGAGCCGATTTTTTTGTTATCGACATAAACACCGGGAGCATCCGCTCTGGCTACAGCGGTAATGCCGTGTTGTGCCAAAGCGTAGATCATGGCTTGCTCCAGTGTCGTGACCAGTTGACGGACGCCGAGATTTCGTCTTTTAATATCGATCAGGGTGTAAATAACCAGCTGGCCGGGGCCGTGATAGGTGACTTGGCCGCCCCGATCGGAGTTAATGACAGGAATGCCGCCGGTATCCAGCAGATGCTCACGCTTGCCGTTTAAGCCCAGCGTATAAACGGGGGGGTGTTCTGTAATCCAGATTTCATCGGCGGTTTCTGCAGTGCGATTTTGGGTGAATCGCTGCATGTCCTGCCAAGTGGATTCATAGGGCTGGACGCCCAGATTGCGGATGGTTATTGGCATAAGGCCGTTGAGAGCAACGGCTCTACAGAGCCATTAAGATATGCGGATGGTCGCTTAATTCCTGATAAATAGCATCCAGTTGCTGTTTGCTGGTTGCTTCGACAATAACCGTAACGGAGATGTAATTACCGTCTTTGCTTAGGCGTGTAGTAACCGCGCTTTCGTGGATGTCAGGGGCATGACGGCGCACGATTTCTATGACCAACAGGTCGAGTTCCAGATTGGTTTTGCCCATTGCCTTGATCGGGAATCGGCAGGGAAATTCTAAAAGGGTTTCTTCACTCATGGTTGGGACTGCTTGTAAGCCTGAAATAGTTGATGCATGGTTTGCCATATGGGGCCAGGTTTGCCGTTTGCAATGGTTACATCATCCAGTTGAACAACCGGTACGATTTCGCGGGTAGAACTGGTCAGCCATATTTCGCTGGCTGTTTTCAAGGCATCCAATGAAATAATGTCTTCACTGTAAGGAATGTTGTTTTGCTCGGCAAGTTCCAGAATGACATTGCGGGTGATGCCCGGCAATATTTCTGGGCCCATGGGCGGTGTGATCAGGACGCCGTCAATCACGGCAAATATATTGCTTGCCGCTCCTTCGGTCACGTAGCCGTCTTTAACCAGGATGGCTTCTGCACAGCCTTGTTCTACGGCCTGTTGTCTGAGCAAAATATTGGCCAGCAATGTGGTGGCTTTAACATTGCACATTTCCCAGCGGCTGTCATCGACGCTGATGGCTTTTACCCCGGAGTTCAAGTTTTCAAGCGGTACGATGTTTGAGCACATTGCAAACACCGTAGGCGCGACGTTTTCGGGAAAAGCGTGGTCTCTTTTGTCAGAAACACCACGGGTAATTTGCAGATAAATAGACTGATCCAGGTTTTTATCCAGCAATGGCGTCAAAATTGCCAGCCATTGCTCCCGGTCATGCGGATTGGGTAAACGGATCGAAGACAGGCTGTTCTCCAGTCGTTCCATGTGTTCCTGGAAGTGAAACAGCTTGCCCGAGTAGGACGGGATGACTTCATAAATCCCGTCCCCAAACAAAAAGCCGCGATCCATAACCGATATTTTGGCGTCGCAAAGCGGCAGATACTGCCCATTTAAGTAGACAGTTTTATTGTCCATCCGGTTTCTCCAGCATTATCATGGCGCTGTCATAGAGACGTTGGATAATGTTGCCTTGCTCTACCGTTTTCAGGGCGATCAGGTCTTTGTTGGCGATCACTTCATCTTTAAGCGTGACGTTGACTGTACCCAGCTTTGTGCCTTCTTTAACAGGCGCGGTAATTTTTTTATCGATAACGACCGAGGCTTTCAGGTCGTTGTAATGACCGCGAGGAATCGAAGCATAAAGATCTTCCGCCAAGCCTAGTGGTATATTTTTAGTGTCGCCTTTCCAGATTCTCGCTTCGGCCAGCGACGTTTTTCCTTGGTAGAGCTTGTGTGACTCAAAAAAACGAAAGCCGTAGTTGAGCAGGTTTTGGTTTTCGTTGGCTCTGGCATTAGGACTGTTGGCGCCCATCACCACGGAAATCAGGCGCATATCGTTTCTTAACGCAGAGGCGACCAGACAATAGCCGGCTGCATCGGTAAACCCGGTTTTAACGCCATCCACAGTCGCATCACGTGAAAGCAGCTGATTGCGATTATGCTGAACGATATTGTTGAAGGTGAATTCTTTTTGTGAAAACCAGCGATAGTAATCAGGAAATTCTTTGACTAAAGCCTGGGTGAGTATGGCCAGGTCGCGAGCGGTGGTGTAATGGTTTTCGATGGGCAGCCCGTTACTATCTTCGAAATGGCTGTTTTTCATGCCCAGCCGTTGAGCATGCTGGTTCATCATGGCCGCAAAAGTCGCTTCATCGCCGGCGATATGTTCAGCCAAGGCAACGCTGGCATCGTTACCGGATTGAATGATGACGCCCTTTAACAGGTCTTCAACTTTAACCTGCTTGCCGACTTCGACAAACATGCGGGAGCCGGGCGTTCCCCAGGCTTTTTGGCTGATAGTGACTAAATCGTCTAAGTGTAAATGGCCGTTAGCGATTTCCCTAAACACCACGTAAACCGACATAATCTTGGTGAGGCTGGCCGGAGCAAGCTTAACATCGGCATTGTTTTCTGCCAGTACCATGCCGGTGTTATGGTTCATTAAGATGTAGCCGCTAGCAGCAATAGTGGGTGCTGCTGGGGTCGTGATTTCTGCATTCTCTGCATTTGCCGTGGCTGTGGCAATCAAAAAGCTAACAAATAGTACAACGGAAAAATTTTTAAGGATCATTGCTCTCTAATGGGTGGGACTCAGTAAAACAGATAGTTATTGTATCATGGAGATTTGTTTTTGATCGGTCTCAGTGACAAATTGGGTCGCTGTTATACCGAGCTTTGCCAGTTGTAGATTCAGCTTGTGTGCGCTCTCTGATGATTGGATAGGTCCCATTTGAACCTTGTAGAGAGTAGAGCCTTGGTGAGTTGAGGGTAATATTTCAGGCTGAGGCAGTTGATGAGAGACAATTTTGTTTTTTAACTTTAAGGCCTTGTTCTTGTTTCCGAACGTACCTACTTGCAAGTAGACACTTTTTTCCTGATTTTTAGCCGTGTTTTGCAGTTGCGCTAAGGCTTGTTCCGGAGCAATCGCCTTGATCTCAACCGCTCCTGTTCCTGCTTCATCAAGATCCAGTTTTTTGGCGGCAGCGTATGACAGATCCATCACCCGGTTGCCGTGATAAGGGCCTCGGTCATTGATGCGAACAATAACGCTACGTTGGTTTTCCAGATTGGTGACGCGGGCGTAAGAGGAAATAGGCAGTGTTTTGTGCGCGGCCGTCATTGCATACATGTCGTATATTTCGCCGGATGCGGTTTTTTTGCCGTGAAAATCGGGACCGTACCATGAGGCGACGCCTTGTTTCAGGTAACGGACAATGCGGGGGAATAGGTTTTCTTGTTCGCTGGAGGTGTTCTGATTATCGGAACTACCGATGTTTAATATTGAATGATGTCTGGAGGAGGCTGTTGTAACCGATGTTTGGTTTTGAATGTCGCTGGTTTTGATTTGCTCGGTGGTACAACTACATAAAACAAAAATTAAAAGTATCGGTATGATCTTATTCATGGGAATGCGCCTTTTTTATTTAAAATAGATAGGCTTAACTGGTAAACGGCCATGGCGTATAAAGGACTGTGGTTGTAGCGGGTAATGACATAAAAATTGTCTAATGCCGCCCAGAGTTCTTTGCCTTGTTGCTGTTCAAAGCTAAGCAGTTTCACTTTACTGTCTAAAGGTAATTGCCTCGAAATAATTAAGTTGAGCGATTTTAACTCAGCAAGACTTAAATCCGGCTTAAGACTTTTATTGAGAGTTGGTTCATAGTTTTCCTGTGGGGCTGTAACGGGAACGGCAATAGGCCGTCCAGGTTGCCAATGATGCTTGGCAAAATAATTAGCGACACTGGCTATGGCATCACTGCTGTTGTGCCAAATATCGCTGCGCTTGTCATTGTCGAAATCAACGGCATAAGTTCTGAAACTGCTGGGCATGAATTGCGGCATGCCCATAGCGCCTGCGTATGAGCCTAATGGGTCGGCAGGGCTGATATGCTCGTCGCGGCAGAGCAGCAGGAAGTTTTCTAGTTCGCCGACAAAAAACTTGCTGCGTGGCGGATAGGCGAAAGCCAGTGTCGACAAGGCATCGATGACGCGGTGGTTGCCGGTATTTTTCCCGAACAGGGTTTCAACGCCGATAATGGCGACAATAATTTCGGCGGGAACGCCGTATTTTTGTTCTACAGCAGTGAGCGCCGGTTCATTGTCCCGCCAGAATTGTATGCCGGCGTCGATGCGCGCGTCGGTCAGGAATATTTTGCGATATTTATACCAGGGCAAGCCTTCCGAAGGTGAACTGATTCTTTTGAGTATGTCCTGCTTAATCTCGACTGTTTCAAACAAGTCATCAAGTTCCGATTTATCGAACTGGTGCTTGGTCGCCATTTGTTCGATAAAGGCATCAACGGATTCGGTGTCTTTTATGTTGCTGGTGCAGGAGGCGAGTAAAAGGCATAAGACGAAAGGCGAAAGACGAAAAGAACTGGGGATGCTTCTGAGTCGGGACATAAGGTTGTATTTGTGCATCTTTTTAGCCTTGTGCTTGAGTTTGTTTAGGATTCATAAGTGAAGCAGAAATTTTAAGGTATCAATCGAAGACATAAAGGCTCACAATTTTTAGCCTTTAGCCACTCATCTCTGCCTGCTTTTTAATTTCATGAATGCGGCAGAAACTTTTTATGGGTATGAATTGACATAAGAATGCCGAAACCGGCCAGCAACGTCACTATCGAGGTACCGCCGTAACTGATTAAGGGCAACGGCACACCGACCACGGGAAGTACGCCGATCACCATGCCGATGTTAACAAAAACATAAACAAAAAAGGTAAAAGCCAGGCTGCTGGCTAATAAACGGCTGTAACTGTCCTGGGCTTGCGAGGCAATATACAGGCAGCGGCTGATGATCAGCAGGTACAAGGCCAGCAGGCCTACGCAGCCGAATAGCCCGAATTCTTCGGCAAAGACTGCAAAAATAAAGTCGGTGGAGCTCTCCGGTAAAAAGTCCAGTTCCGACTGAGTGCTGCCCAGCCAGCCTTTGCCATAGATGCCGCCGGAGCCGATAGCGATTTTTGATTGAATAATATGATAGCCTCTGCCCAGAGGATCGGCTTCCGGATTCAGGAAAGTAAGCACTCGGTCGCGCTGGTAAGGGCGCATAAAATGCCAGAGTATCGGTGTCAGTCCTGCCAGGACGGCGCTGATCGCCAAAATAAAGCGCCAGGAAAGGCCGGCAAAGAACAGCACGGCTGCACCGGAACTGGCAACCAGTAACGCGGTGCCCAAATCAGGCTGTTTTGCGATCAATAAGGTCGGGATAATAATCAGAATGCTGGCTATCAGTAATTGTTTCGGTCTGGGCGGCAACGCATGTTCCGCCAAATACCAGGCAATCATCATTGGCGTGGTGATCTTGATCATTTCCGAGGGTTGAAAGCGGAAAAAGCCAAGATCCAGCCAGCGTTGCGCGCCTTTGCCGATTTGTCCCAGAATCAGCACCGCGATCAGCAACAAGATGCCAAAGCTAAACAGCACGGCTGAATAGCGTTTAAATTGGTAAGGATCGACATGAGCCAGCGCTGTCATGAGCAGAAAGGCCAGCCCGACGCGAGCCGCTTGGCGCATCAGTACATCCATATCCTGGCTGCCGGCGCTGTAAAGAATAACGAAGCTCAGCAGGGAGATAAGTAGCAAACCGATGAATAAAGGAATATCTATGTGTAGTTTTCTGAGGATATTGCCGATAACTGACGGCGGATGGAATTGTTCGCTGCGGGTTTCGGTTTTCATTGTGGCCCCTCTAAATATTGCTTGATAACTTGCCCCGCGATAGGCGCTGCGACTGAGCCGCCGTGACCGCCATTCTCAACGACGACTGCTACTGCAATCTTCGGATCGTCAGCCGGGGCGAAAGAAATAAACAAAGCATGGTCGCGCAATTTAAAGTCGATTTCGTTTTCGTTGTATTTGGCATCCTGCTTAATGTTAAAAACCTGTGCAGTCCCGGTTTTGCCGGCGATTTGATAGCTAATATTCTTGCTGATGCCTTTGGCTGTACCGTGCGGATCATGAATAACGTTAACCATGGCTGATATGATGTTATTAATATTTTCCGGCTTAAGCGTAATATCGCTCGCGGGAGGTTCCGTGTCAGGCTCGATAGGCGTCACCGTATTTTTCACCAGAAAGGGCATGACCACTTTGCCTTTATTTGCCAGAGTAGCGGTGGCCTTGGCCAGCTGTATCGGTGTCACCTGAAGATATCCTTGGCCAATCCCGGTAATCAGCGTTTCTCCCGGATACCAGGACTGGTTGCGGTGATTTCGTTTCCACTCGCGGGAAGGCAATAGTCCCTGTTTTTCTCCGACCAGATCAATACCGGACTTTTCGCCAAAGCCAAAGTGTTGCAGAAAGCTATGCATACGGTCTATGCCCAGCATTGACGCCAAGCTGTAAAAATACACGTCGCAGGATTGAGTAATGGCCTCGGTCATATTAACCGAACCATGGCCGCCTTTTTTCCAATCCCGATAATGGTGGCTGACATTCGGTAGCTGATAAAAGCCCGGGCAGAACAGTTTGTGCTCGGCGTTGATTGCATTGTATTCAAGTCCGGCCAGTGCGATAAACGGCTTAATGGTTGATCCCGGTGGGTATAAGCCCCGTAATGCACGATTATAAAGCGGCTGATTCTCGGAAGATTGCAGGGCCTGATACGCATCATTGGCGATACCGATAACGAAAGGGTTAGGATCAAAACCGGGGCGGCTGGCGAACACCAGTACGCCGCCGGTTTTAACATCAATGGCGACGACTGCGCCGTTGAAGCCATCTAATGCATCGTAAGCCGTTTTTTGTAAATCGATATCCAAGCTCAGGTAAAGATTTTCTCCCGGCACGGGAGGGACTGAGTTTACCGTGTTGATGGCGCGCGCCTGAACATTGGTTTCAATTTCCGCATAGCCGGTCTTGCCGTGCAGCTCGGTTTCATAGGTGTTTTCTATGCCTATTTTGCCGACGTGAGTCGAGCCTCGATATTCGGCAATAGGCAGGGATTTCATTTCCGTTTCATTGATACGGCCCACGTAACCGACGACATGGGAAGCTAACTCGGCGTAGGGGTAGTGTCGAACCAGGCGCGCCTGAATGTCAACGCCGGGAAAATAAGGCCTAACTACGGCAAATTTGGCAATTTCCTCATCAGTCATGCTGATTAACAAAGGCGTGCTGACGAAGTGTTTTTGCCGTTTGCGTTGTTTCTGGTATTGGTCGATTTTTTCGTCAGAAATATTGAGCAGTTTTTGTAAGCGCTTCAGGGTGTCATTAAGGTCGCTGATTTGCTCGGGAATTAACTCAAGACTGAAGGATTGCGTGTTGTCAGCCAGGACCTTGCCGTTTCTATCGTAAATAATCCCTCTAGTGGGCACCAGCGGTTCAATTTTAATGCTGTTGTCTTTTGCCAGAGTTGTGTAATGTTCGTGGCCGACAATTTGCAGGTAAACCAAACGTACAATCAATCCGGAAGTTAATAACAGGATGAGAATAAACGCGGCAATAATGCGATTAAGAAATAGACGGCTCTCTACTAACTTATTTTTAATCGTATAGATACGAGACATAACAACTAAGAAGTCTTCTATTTAGCGACGCGACAAACGGATGCGGCGCAGCGTTGTATAGATCAAAGGCCAGCAAAATGTGCCGGTAAACACTGGCAACCAGAAAGAAGTGTGCAGTTGAACGGGACGCTGAATATGATTTAGCCAGAAAAGCAGCATTTGCGAAAACAGTAGGCAAAAGAAAATAAACAAAGCCTGTTGAGGTAATGGAAATTGCCGCAAACGTTTATGTAGTATCAGACAAAAATAAATGATTAGTGAATAGGCCAGCGCGTATTGACCGAATATTCTCCCGGTCAATACTTCGACCAGTATTCCGACCGTCCAAGCATGAAAGATGCCGACGCGTTCCGGCACGGCAATCGCCCAATAGATGAGCGCCAGAAGTACCCAGTCCGGATTTACGTTGGCCAAAGAGTTGGGCCAAGGCGCGATTTTTAAACACATTGCCATGATAATCGTCAACATTATACGGCTAAAGTTAAAGTAGTTATTCATTAAGGTTTGCCCTTGCTTGTTGCGTGGGGTACTCCGCTCCCGGTGGATTGATCATCAGGTCGAGTCTCGGACGCTTTTTCGCGAGGCGAGCTGAGGGAAACGGGGGAAGAGTCGCTCCAGACGATCAGTAACTCTCTGTTCCGGTCCAGCATGGCTTTGGGCGTGGCAGTAATGTTGACGAAAGGCTTGTTGGTCATTGGGGTAAAATCATCGACAACAGCAACCGGGTAACCTGATGGAAAAGTGCCGCCTAAGCCGGATGTTATTAGTAAATCGCCGGGGCGAATGTCGGCATTATTGGGCAAAAATGGCAAATTAAGCCGATTCAACTGGCCGCTGCCTACCGCAATAGTCAGCAGGCCGTTACGGTTAACCTGCACCGGAATGGCATGGTTCGGGTCGGTAATTAACATGATTTCGGAGCTGAACGGCAAGGCGCGAAAAACCTGTCCAACTACTCCGTTTGCATCCAATACCGGTTGCTGGGGGTGAACGCCGAAGCGAGTGCCTTTATTGACCACTACTATATTCTCATAGGGCGCGGTATTGATCGACAGTAATTCCGCAATCAGCAGTTGTTCGCCGAGTTTGAACGAGTTTTCCAGCAACGCACGCAGGCGGATGTTCTCTTTTTCCAAAGAGTCGAACTTCAGTAATCGGGTTTTGTCGATGAATTGTTCTTCGCGTAAGCGGATATTTTCTTTTTTTAAGGTCGAATATGAGCTGACAGAGTCGGCGGCCTGCTCGAACACGACTGTCGGTAAATCGACCAGATATTTTATCGGGTCGACAGCAACTGATAACGTGGCTCGAAGTGCGTCCAGTCGATGACTTCTGTGCTCAGTTATCAGTAACGCAACTGAAGCAATTATCGCCACAAGCAGACGAGTGTTAATAGAAGGACCGGTAGCAAATAAAAGTTTTATAGCGGGATGCCTCTTTATCCAGTTAAAAAAATTGGTAACGCGTAGGTCGAGTTAGCGTATGTAATCTGATAAGCCATTGTCGCACCTGTTGAGTTAGGGTGCAAAAGATGCGCCTCGGGAAACCGCGGCGCTGCTCCTGCATTCCCGCAGGGATATGGGAATGCAGGTTGAAACATCTGCCCATGCGGCGGTACTTAACCTACGGACTTTGTTACTGCCAAGATAATAATTTTAAAGAGTGGACAGCATTACTCTAAGGAAAAAGTTGACACGCCTTTTTTATCGAGCATTTCCAGAACCATGCCGCCGCCTCGGGCAACACAGGTGAGCGGGTCGTCAGCAATATAGACAGGCAACCCTGTTTCTTCGGCTATCAGTCTGTCGATATCTTTCAATAACGCACCGCCGCCGGTTAAGAAGATGCCGCGAGTAGCTACATCCGAGCCGAGTTCGGGCGGGGTCTGTTCCAAAGCCAGTTTTACCGCGCCGACTATGCCGGATAGCGGCTCTTGCAGAGCTTCCAGGATTTCATTGCTGTTTAAAGAAAAACTGCGCGGTACGCCTTCGGCCAGATTGCGGCCTTTAACTTCTATTTCCCTGACTTCGCTGCCGGGATAAGCGGTGCCGATTTCATGTTTAATTCTTTCCGCGGTGGATTCGCCGATCAGAGTGCCGTAGTTTCTGCGCACATAATTGATGATAGCTTCGTCAAAGCGATCGCCGCCGATACGGACAGATGAAGAATAAACGATACCATTGATTGAGATGACGGCCACTTCGGATGTGCCGCCGCCAATGTCCAAAACCATTGAGCCGCACGCTTCCTCAACCGGCAAGCCTGCGCCGATAGCTGCCGACATGGGTTCTTCAATCAAATAAACTTCGCGTGCGCCGGCCATTGCCGCAGATTCCCGAATGGCGCGACGTTCGACTTGAGTTGAGCCGCAAGGCACGCAGATTAAAATGCGTGGGCTAGGGCGCAGTAATTTGCTTTGGTGGACTTTTTCGATAAAAAATCTCAGCATGCGCTCGGTTACTGCGAAGTCAGCGATTACCCCATCTTTTAAAGGGCGGATTGCAGTAATGTTGCCTGGTGTGCGGCCCAGCATGAGCTTTGCATCAAGACCGACCGCAGCAATGGTTTTTGCGCCACGAATTCTGTCTTCTTTAATAGCGACGACCGATGGTTCATTCAGTACGATTCCTTGCCCGGGAATGTAAATCAAGGTATTGGCGGTTCCTAGGTCAATAGCGAGATCGTTGGAGAAAAGGCCGCGAATTCTTTTGAACATTTTAAACTGTATCCTTTGGGGGAATAAAAAATTGTATTACTTTATCAATCAAGCGAGTGTTTGGGCAAGATATAAAGTATTATAAACAGATTAATATTAGAATCTCTGAAATATTTTAGGAGTTAATAGTGTCTTTGACGGCGGATGAAGTGAAGAAAATAGCGCATTTAGCGCGGCTGGGAATCGAGGAGCAAGACGTTGCCTCTTATGCAAAAGATTTGTCCGGAATGCTGGATTTAATGACGAAGATGGGCGATCTTGATACCGACGGAGTCGAGCCTATGGCTCACCCGATGGATCAGGCCCAAAGATTGCGGCCCGATGTGGTGATTGAACAAGATTGCCGCGAAAAATTCCAGGCTATCGCACCGCAAGTTGAAGCGGGACTTTATCTAGTGCCCAAAGTAATTGAGTAAAGGGAAAAGTAACAACTATGTATAACAAAACAATTGCTGAACTGGCTAAGGGACTGCGTTCCGGCGAGTTTTCAAGCGTGGAATTGACGCAGTCTTTTTTAACCAGGATCAAACAACACAACTCGCTTAATGCTTATATAACCGTCACCGAAGACTTGGCCTTGCAGGAAGCGAAAGCCGCCGACGCGAGATTGGCAAAAGGCGATGCGGAACTGTTAACCGGCATTCCGGTTGCGCAAAAAGATATTTTTTGTACTGAAGGCGTTAAAACAACCTGCGGTTCAAAAATGCTCGATAATTTTATCGCACCCTACAATGCAACAGTGGTAGATAAGTTCAATAATGCCGGCGCGGTGATGCTGGGCAAGCTGAACATGGACGAGTTTGCGATGGGCTCATCCAACGAAACCAGTTATTACGGTGCGGTCAAAAATCCCTGGGATACGGATACCGTTCCCGGCGGTTCCTCGGGCGGCACGGCGGCGGCTGTTGCGGCACGGCTTGCTGTTTGCGCGACAGGTACCGACACTGGCGGCTCTATACGTCAGCCGGCCGCTCTCTGCGGGATTACCGGCTTAAAACCGACCTACGGCCGGGTATCCCGTTACGGCATGATTGCATATGCCTCCAGTCTGGATCAAGGCGGTCCGATGACCCGCAACGCGGAGGATGCGGCGATTATGTTGCAAACCATGGCCGGTTTCGATGACAAAGATTCGACCAGCGTCGATTTGCCGGTTCCCGATTATATGTCCGGGTTAGGCAACAGCCTTGAAGGTTTAAAAATAGGTCTGCCCAAAGAATTTTTTGGCGACGGGCTAAACAGTGACGTGGCGGCAGCGATAGAAGCCGCTGTTAACGAATATAAAAAGTTGGGTGCGACAGTCACAGAAGTTTCCATGCCCACGCTGAAGCTGGCCATTCCTGCTTATTATGTCATTGCTCCGGCCGAGTGTTCCGCCAACCTGTCACGTTTTGACGGCGTACGCTTCGGTTACCGCTGTGAAAACCCGGTCGATTTGACCGATCTTTACACCCGCTCACGCGGAGAAGCTTTTGGCAAAGAAGTTAAGCGCCGCATCTTGATGGGGACTTATGCGCTATCGGCAGGTTATTACGACGCTTATTATATAAAGGCGCAAAAAATCCGCCGCCTGATCAGCGAAGACTTCAAAAAAGCGTTGTCGGAAGTCGATGTCATTATGGGGCCGGTCACGCCGTCCACCGCATTCGGCATCGGCGAGAAAATCGGTAACCCGATTGAAATGTATTTGTCCGATATCTACACGATTGCGATCAATCTTGCCGGCCTTCCGGCCATGTCTGTTCCTGCAGGATTTGCGGTAGGTATGCCTGTTGGCTTGCAGATCATCGGCAACTATTTTGCTGAAGACCGGCTGTTGAATATCGCTCATCAGTATCAACAAGTTACCGACTGGCATACCTATACACCTAAAGGTTTTGAGTAAGGAGCAAAACAGATGAGCCAACAATGGGAAACAGTAATCGGCTTGGAAATTCATGCCCAGCTCGCCACTAAATCAAAAATTTTTTCCGGAGCATCTACGGCTTACGGTGCTGAGCCCAATACCCAAGCTTGCGCGGTAGATTTGGGCCTGCCCGGCGTATTACCGGTATTAAATGAAGAAGCCGTGCGCATGGCGGTTATTTTCGGCATGGCAATCGAGGCGCATATCGCGCCGTATTCGGTATTTGCCAGAAAAAACTATTTTTACCCGGACTTACCAAAAGGCTACCAAATCAGCCAAATGGATCTGCCTATCGTCGGCAACGGCCATTTGGATATTGACGTGGACGGCGACAGCAAACGCATCGGCATCACCCGCGCGCATCTGGAAGAAGACGCCGGCAAATCGTTGCACAGCAGTTTTCACGGTATGACCGGAATCGACTTAAACCGCGCCGGAACGCCGCTGCTGGAAATCGTGTCCGAGCCGGAAATGAGCTCGGCTAAAGAAGCTGTAGCTTACATGCGCAAAATGCATGAACTGGTTCGCTATCTGGGTATTTGCGACGGCAACATGCAGGAAGGCTCGTTCCGCTGCGATGCCAACGTATCGGTGCGCCCCAAAGGCCAGAAAGAATTCGGCACGCGGACAGAGATTAAAAACATCAACTCGTTCAGATTCGTCGAAAAAGCCATTAATCATGAAATCGAGCGGCAGATAGACCTGATCGAAAGCGGCGGCACTGTGGTTCAGGAGACTCGCTTATACGATGCGGATAAGGATGAAACCCGTTCCATGCGCAGCAAGGAAGAGGCCAATGATTACCGGTATTTCCCCGACCCCGACTTATTGCCGGTGCTGATTGATGAAAGCTTTAAAGCGCAGATAAAAGCCCAGTTGCCGGAATTGCCGCAGGCGAAAAAACAGCGTTTTAAAGAGGATTACGCCCTGGATGAAGAAAGTGCCACGATACTGACATCCTCCCGTCCGCTGGCTGATTACTTCGAGGCTGTGGTGAAAGAGTCGGGCTGCGAAGCAAAAATGTGCGCCAACTGGGTCACCGGCGATCTGTTAGCTGCGCTTAATAGAGCCGATCTGGAAATTACCGATTCCCCGGTCAGTCACGAGCGTTTGGCCGGACTGTTAAAGCGCATCAGCGATGACACCATTTCCGGCAAGATCGGCAAGCAAGTGTTCGAAGAATTGTGGCAAGGCGCAACATCAGCCGATGAAGTCATCGAAGCCAAAGGCCTGAAACAGATTACCGACACCGGTGCGATAGAAGCCATTATCGATAAAATCATTGCCGACAACCAGGATCAGGTTGAGCAATACCGCAGCGGTAAAGATAAAGTCTTCGGCTTTTTTGTCGGCCAGGTCATGAAGGAAATGCAAGGCAAGGCCAATCCCGGCGAAGTGAATAAAATGCTTAAGGCCAAGTTGCAGTAAGCCGGTAAAAATTCTCCGCTGGACAACCGTTGTTTAAATCGGCGAGTGTCCGTATAGAACCCGAAGTTGATAAAGCGACGTAAAGCCCTCTCCTGCGGGAGAGGGTTGGGTGAGGGGAAATCAAAATAAGGAAAAAAGCCTATTTAATTCCCCTCATCCCAACCTTCTCCCTGAGGGATAAGGAGCAAATGTCGCTTTATTAACACTGGATTCTATATTCGTAATAATCTCAGAAGCCGTGAAACAGAAAATCCAGCGCGGCAGTAATTTCAAATTGCTTGGATGCAAGGGATGTGACCGGCGTTTTCAGCAAACGAAGCGGCACTGAGGCTAGCTTGGGTGTTTCCAGAAAGCATTCGATATCCTCTATTTCGAATGCGGGCGTAAGATTATTAGGAAGGCCAGTAACGGGAAAACGATCGCATCTGCGTAATGGTACGACTATGCGGGTTTCCAATCCCTGTAATAAATCGCATTGCACATCCAGAAGATACGGCGTCACTTCGGCATATTCGCCGCTATTACGATAAACATCAAAGCTCGGCATTTTAAAACGACCGCCATGTGTCTAATGGCAAACCTTCATCTGCTACAGTTTGATTATATGCGGCGATAAAATCGGCGTTATCTTGCTGCCAACGCCGTTCGCGCTCATTACGCACCAGTTCGCGCAAGAATTGGTCGCAAGACTGCGAAATGTTGATTCCTAATGCCTTGGCTTCGGCCAATACGTCCGATGAGAGGGTAATGTTGGTTGCTTTTTTGGTGACATTGACTGAAGGTTGCATTGTATGGGCTCTGCTAATGTTGTGGAGGCATGCGCATTCTATAGCAACATATAATTTGTTGCATTAAATGGCATGAATAAAATAATGCAGAATCTATTAATTTACAGCAGGTGGTTTAGTGTTCGGTAAGTCCATGGCGCACAGCAACTTTGATTAAGTCAGACGCATCGATTGAATTTGGGCTTGCGCGATCGAATGGCCCAATGAAGCTGCTTTGGCAATCCACATAACGGCAAGATTATCGTCTTTAGGTAAGCCATTGCCCTCTAAATAACAGCATCCCAACAAGTGCATCGCATCGGTAAAATTTTGCTTTGCCGCCAACTCCAGCCAATACACGGCGCTTTTCAGTTTATTGTGTTCTAAAAAAAGCAACGCCAAGTCGTTTTGCGCCTTGGCATCCCCGCTGTCAGCAGCTTCCAGAAGCTCAATGTCATCAGCATCAAGCGCAATACAAATGTCGTGTTTGATAGAATCGAAACAGATCATGGTTTTGTAATGAGCCCCGTTATCGGCGGCGCATTTTAAAGAACCATCGGCAAGGCGGCGTCTTATCGTACGCTCGCTCCATTCGGTTAAGGTAGTGGCGGCTTGAAGGCTGACGTGTTGCATGTTACATACTCGGGTTTAAATGAGTTAATGCGCTTGGCAATGCTTTTGAATAGGCATAGTTATCTTGGCCGGCTTTTTTGACCGGCATTTTATCATGGCAGCATTTTTTGGCGGGCATTTCTGGCGCGGCGTTTTTCAGAACTGCGAAGCCGGTTTTGTTTGAGCGGAATATTTTTGTTTGAGTGCGGCGGCCTGCCTGCTTTGGCAGTAATTATGAGGCATTGCCAAAGGTCAAAGGAAAAACTTGGCATGAGTTCTGCATATGACTTATTGCAGTTTATTTTTTAACTTAAGAGGTTTCTCTCATGAACTCAATGTCAATGAAAAAAGTACAACAAGGTTTTACCTTAATCGAATTAATGATCGTTGTTGCGATCATCGGTATTTTGGCGGCAGTGGCGATTCCTGCTTATCAGGATTACACTATTAAAGCCAGAGTTGGGAACGCTCTTACTTCCGTGGACGCCATAAAGACTGCCGTTGCCCTTTGCGCTCAGGAAAGTGGTGATATAACTACCTGTAATACCGCTAATACCTCATCTGGAATTCCAGCTTTTACAGCAACCAATGAAGTTGCATCGGCCACAGTTACCGGCAGCGGCGTGATAGCGGCTACGTTGTCAAATACTATGGGTACAGGCATAAATGGCGGCACAATCACATGGACCCCAACTGTTGGAACATCTGCAGTTACATGGAGGATTGAACCCAATGCTACTATAACTAACACTACCGCAATAGCTGCTATTACAAAAAATAGTATTGGATCTGGTTCGTAATCAAAACTGGCAGCAATGTAAGTTTATGGAGACCGCTTCGGCGGTCTCTTTTTTGCCAAAGAATTCTCAGCGTTAAGATTTTCAAATGTATGATACTGAATGCCCGAAAGAAGCTAACTTAAACAAGCCAATATCACCATTCAAAAAATGGCTGTTTTGGTTGTTGGCTTTTGCTGGTTCAGTGACATTGGCCTCGGTTTACTTCAGTGAGATCCTTGAGCAAACCGATCCTCCTTCCCGCAGTGACTTCTATAAGTTCTATCTTTCAAGCAGCAGTCTCTTGCAGGATCAGCCTGTTTACTGGTCGGCACCTGACCGTGCATCGCCGGCATCCCATTGCGGCCAGGACGTATTAGAAGCGGCAATACCGGAGAATGTTAAATTGTGCTTGCATCCCAATTTAAATCCGCCGTTTTTTGTAGCGCTTATTGCCCCTTTCGCACTGTTTGATTACCCGCAAGCCTGGCGGTTATGGTCACTCGCTTCGATCGTCAGCGGTATCTGGGCGTTAATGCTGACTTTCAGATCCGATGCCTCGCCGACAACAAGTGCAACAATAAAAATGCTGATCGGCTTGGGCCTTTTCGCTTACTTCCCAACGTTTGCAAACAGCTCATGGGGGCAGCTAACGCTGTTTCTGTTATTGGATATAACATTGGCCTGGTTGGCACTGCGTGATGGGAAAAATAAGACTGCCGGCTCCTGGCTGGGTCTAGCTGCCAGCATTAAACCTTTTTTCGGTTTATTTTTGATTGCCTTGCTTATTAGCAGAAACTGGCGTGGTGCATCCGCTTTTATTGCAGTCTGCGGATTTAGCTTTTTAATAGGCGGTTTGCTGGTCGGCTTTTCCGCTTATACCTCATATTTTTCCATCTTGAACAAAGTGGACTGGCTGGCAACCAGTTGGAATGCTTCGTATGCAGGCTTTTTTGTGCGTTTTTTCGGTGGCCCTGCAAACAAAGCGTGGATAGATGCGCCTATGCTGGCGCGTGGACTACCGGCTATTTGCTCTTTAGCTACAATGGGCGCGTTGGCTACGGTTGTTTTCAAGCTGGCAAAATCATCAGAGCGGAAACTTTATGCGGATGCACTGGTAGCGCTAACGATTCCGGCCATGTTGCTGATATCGCCGCTGGGATGGAATTATTATTTCCCGTTGCTGATCATCAGCTTTGTTGTTATCTGGAATTTAACAGTCGATTTACCCAATGGCCGAATTTGTAGGCTGCTGTTAATTGCGGTAATAATTCCTACCATTACATGGAAGCCGTATATCACTTCCGATTCTCCTCGGGTCTGGTTTTGGGATGCGGGCGTGTATTTTTATCTGCTGCTCTTTACGTTTTTGCTGGCCGCTTTTCTGGCGTGGCAGTCATGTAGCCGAAACATGACCGACAAAAATATGGATGTCTTCGATGACCAAGCCTGCGCCAACTGATTGTTATGCCGCTTAGTCAGGTTTAGTCTTTATAATATTTTTGGAAGCCTACAACGCTATGAAAAAAAATTACGAATTGATGATTTTGATTGATACACGGTATTCGGGTTTCATAAAGAATAGAGTTTCCTCATGAATCCCAGCTCTCCAGAACTACGCAACGAAATAAGGAAGTACTGCGCCAAATCCGAAATAGGTGCCGTGTTTTGCTTGGCTGGTTTATTCGGACTACTTACCTTTGGGTGGAAGAGTCATTCGGTCACGCTTTTTAACGGACTCGCCACGCCGCTGACTTTAGTTGTCTGCGCATATTTGTTAGTGACATTGCCATTGGCATCTGGTTGGGTTGTTGAGAAGAAAAAACTGATAATTTTCTTGTTGCTATCGGTGTGGATCCTGTTTGCCGATGCCCAGTCCGGCCAATTTTTGCCGGCGCTTGCCCGTGATACGCATTGGCTGCTTGCAGCCCTCCTGGCGGTTTCGATCACCCCTGTTTTTCGCAGGCTCGATCATCTTATGGTTGTTCTTCAATTCGTATCGGCCACGTGCATACTCGCTCTTCTTGTGTCGCTGCTTGGTGAGCCGGTCAGTCCCCTCCATTGGTTGCGCCCCCCCATTTTTGGCCATATTCGACACCTCGGGCTAACGATCGGTTTGTTCACGATCCTGCTCTATCTACCGGGAGACGATAGCCAAAGGTCCAAGCTGTTTTTTCGATTAGCCAGAATTGCAGGAATGTCCTTGGTCATTTGGTCGGGAACCAGGGCATCAATACTCGGAATTTTAGTTGCATTGACAATTGCCGGTTTTCTGATGAAAGAAAAGCAGTTTTTGATTGAAGTAGTAACCGATATTGCGGTTGCTACTCTGCTTTCGATGATTCCGCCGCCGGCACTTCCCGGTAGTAGTGGCTTTTATGATATTTTTGGAAGATCGCTCGGGGCAAGTTCATTGAATGAAGCGTCATCGTTTCGGTTGTCAATGTGGACAGATACAATAAACTGGCTTGCGGATCACGAACGGATGTTTTTGGGTGCGGGAGGAAACGGCTTCGCGCGAATTCAAACTATGTGGCATGCGCCCATCCTTCCACCGGGTCACGTCCAGCCTCACAATGCTATCGTACAGATATTGTCTGATTGGGGTATTCCCGGGCTTGCTCTTTCTCTAGTCTTGGTTTCCTCAATCCTTCTAAGCTCGATTAGACGTCCCCATGCAGACTTAAGCCGCGCCTTGGCGTTCGGATCATTGGCTTATATTTTTGTGACATCAATGTTTGACGCAACGCTTTATCACCTTGAGTTTTTGATATATTTTTCTATCATCATGGGAGTGATCATTGCGGGTAATCCAACCGGTGCAGAAGCCAATTTGGTTCGTATTCCAAAGAGCTTTATCGCGGTGATGTTGATTGCCGTAATTGGAATTCACCTCTCAGTGACCGATTATCGGATTGGTCTTCCTTGGTATTTTCCTACACGCTAGTTAAAGGCTTCGGAAAAAAATTCCATAGATGCGTTCAGGTGGCATTTATCAAAGCCGTATGCGTAACGGCTAAATATTTAATTTGTTAAAAATCCCTTTCGGTAAATGCCGGATCACCCACATAATCAGCCGCCACTTGCCCGGTACATAAGCGACAGTTTGTCCGCGGTTGATCGCATTGACAATTCCTTGGGCAACATCTTCCACTGAAGCTAATTTTGCTCCCTGTGCTTTCAGATGGGCTGTCATGGCTGTATCGGTGGGGCCGGGCTTGATTAAAACGACTTTTACATTCGAGCCGGCAAAACGGTGTTGCAAGCCTTGCGCATAGCGAGTCACCATGCCTTTGGCGGCACCATAGACATAGTTGGATTTGCGTCCCCGATCTCCGGCGACGGAACCAATCAATGCCAAGGCTCCCCGTCCCGAGTTTGCCAAATGTTCGGCAAAGGCTTCGGCAAACAGTACCGGCGAGATCCCGTTTACTTCCAGCGATTCTTTGCATGCGCTTAAGTCGGTTTGGCAATCGATCTGTTCAGTCAGCGAGCCTTGCGCAATTAATACAATGTCAATTATCCCTGTCGCAGCAATATCGGCGGCTATTTGTTGGATGGTCCCCGGATTCAAGAAATCCGTTTCAACGCTTCGAATGACCGACTTGGGACTGCGCACCTGCAAATCCGCGGCGACTTTTTCGGTTCGAGCCGCACTTCGGCCAATCAGGGTTAAGTTAGCCGGGTGGTTCTGCAGCCAAATCCGTGCACAATGTTCAGCAATGCCGGAGGTTGCGCCAACGATGACAATATTTTTTGTATTTTTCATTTCAATATCCAATCAATCGACGCGAGAGTGACGAGCTGATGCCCGGATCGCGATAGGCTAAAAATTCGTGCAGTTTTGGGTAGCCGCGCTCAAACAAGTCGCGCGGCATACGCGCATCTTTGGCGGGATAGATGCGTCCTTCGGCTTCACGGACAATCGCGTCCAAGCGTTCAAACAGTTTTAATGTTGTTGCGCCGCTGTTGGAAAAATCCAGAGCCAAGGTAACGCCGGGCTGCGGGAAGCTCATTATGCCGAGTGCTTCACGGTTACCGAAGGTTTTTAAGACGGCCAGAAAAGACCCCTCGCCGGAACGAGCAATTTCTTTCAGCATGGCTTGCAACGCTTGTTTACCAACAGAGCGCGGCACCACACTTTGGTATTGGAAAAAGCCTTTCGATCCGTACATGCGATTCCAGTTTAGTACGTTATCCAGTGGGTAAAAGAATTTTTCATAATGCACTGTTCCAGGTCCGGCTTGCCTTCTTTGCAGGTGAAAATAAGCGTTATTGAACGGATGCAGGGACAACCGGTTAACCAACGAAACTGGGGTCACAAAAGGCATGGCCAGTTGACGGGCTTTCTGTTTGATGCGTCCTGATTCTGCGGCTGGATTAGCGCGCATAAAAATTCCGCGGCCTATACTGGAAAGGCAGTCTATCCAGGATACTGTATGTTGCCATTGGGCTTCGGAATCATCGGCCAAATGGAAAAACTCATCAAGGCTGGAATAGGCCATGGTTTCAGTGTTCAACCATGCGCTCTCTACTTTTTGCAGTTGGATTTCCGCTTCCACAATCAGGCCGGTCAAGCCTAATCCACCGATGGTTGCTGTAAGCCAGTTTTGGTGTAGGCTGCGACTGCAATCAATGGTTTCACCAGTGCTACGTACTAAACGAATTTGCAACACATGATCACCAAATGAACCCAGGGCATGATGATTTTTTCCGTGAACATCATTGGCAATGGCACCGCCCACAGTGGCTAACTGTGTGCCCGGAGTTACCGGTAAAATCCAGCCATGGGGTATAAAAAGGCGTTGAATATCTCGCAGCAGTACACCCGCTTCGCAACGTAGAATTCCGGTTTTATTGTTAAAGCTGATAAATCGGTCCAGCTTTGTTGTTTTCCACAAAGTGCCGCCCGGATTCAGGCAAACATCGCCATAGCTGCGCCCCATGCCGTAAGCAAGGGCCGGTTTGTGCGATTGGAGTAACGCTGGTATATGGCAGCGGTCATTAATGTCGATTACGACATGTTCATGTGCGTTTAACCGCCCCCAAGATGACATTTTGGTCATGTTATTTTTTCCTTAGGCGTGCGGAATACAAAACGTTTATCAAGGCGGTACTTGACAACGTAGCCTATTGCCAAGCCGATAACTCCGCCAAAATAGCGCATTTCTTTAGTTTGAAATAAGTGGTTAAAGCCAAATTCAAATAACCAGAAAATCATGGTGGTAACTATCCCCATGAATGTATATAGAACAAATACTTTGCCATTGTGACTAGTATTCCAGGTTTGAAACCGAAAGATATAACGCTTATCGAGAATATATTTGATAACCAAGCCAGCAGCCGTGCCTACAGCGACTGACAGCAGAATCGAATATACTCCGGCATATATATGGATGGTAATGTCCTGTGCGGCAATATTGGCAATAGTGGCTATAATTGCAAAAACGGCATAGGTGATAGCTAGCTTCATCGGACTTTTAAGGATATTTTTAATAATGAATAATAGCGTTAAGGCTTGCTCAATATCGATGCGCCTACAAGGATTAATTGCTTTATTGCGTATAAAACAGTGGGTAAAGAATGTTTTTGTATTGGCGCCACTGCTGTTTGCGGGTGAGTTTTTAAACCCCCAGTCCGTTGCCAATGCGATATTAACAATGCTGTTTTTTTCTTTAGCATCATCAGCAACTTATATTATCAACGATATTCATGATATCGAACAGGATAGAAAGCATCCGAAAAAGTCTAAAACCCGTCCATTGGCTTCCGGCGTTGTTTCGGTACGCTCTGCCTTAACGTTATTAATAATAGTATTGCTGACAATTTTAGTATGTGCTGGATTAATGATGCCTAACGTGTTGCAGATCATCATCTTCTATCTGCTGCTCAATCTGAGTTACACCTTTTTTCTTAAGTATCAACCTGTCTTAGACATTTTTAGTATTGCGATCAGTTTTGTATTACGCGTTTATGCAGGCGCAATCGCGCTGGCTGTCCCGGTATCCGACTGGATGTTTATCACTACGTTATGTCTGGCGTTGTATTTGGCTGCTCTTAAGCGTCGACAGGAGCTAAGTCTGAGCGGTACAGAAGGGCGGGCAGTACTGCAAAAATATTCTGTCTTTTTAGTTAATCGTTATGCTGAAATGTCAGCGACTGGGGCGCTGCTGTTTTATGCAATGTATGTAATGACAGCTAAACCGCAATTGATCAGCAGTATTCCGGTGGTATTGTTTGGTTTATTCAGATATTGGTATATAGCTGACACTCTTGATGGTGGGGAGTCCCCAACCGATGCATTACTGTCTGATTTGCCTCTTTTGTTAACAATCATTACATGGGTTTTAGTTTGCGGCTGGGTGTTATGGCCAGTACAGGGATAAGCATGGACTTTGTATATTTATTAACACCTTTTTCAGCATGGCTGGTTACCGGCTTGCTAAAGTTTACTGTGAATAGTTTTAAGGCTAAAAAACTTGCTTTCGATTTGATAGGCTACGGCGGCTTTCCCAGTAATCATAGCGCTATCGTTAGCAGTATAGCGGCGCTGATTGCTTTCAAGGAAGGTATTGGTCATCCGGCATTCGGTGTTGCTCTGACATTGGCCTTTATTGTGATTCTGGATGCGTATAGCTTAAGGCGCCAAATTGGCAAACATGCGGTTGCAATCAATCGAATGATGATCGCTTCTAGCGGCTATCCTTTATTACGAGAACGGATGGGGCATACGGCGATTGAAATCGCGGCTGGCGTGTTGGTGGGCATTGGCGTCGGGAAGTGCTTGGCATTTTAGCTAAGTACATTAACGCCACAGCCGCGTAGTCGGATATAGGCTAGGCAGTCTCATATTGGGGCTACGCCCATAACTTATATTTATCGTGCCCCAAGCACAAACCGTCCAAGTCTTTAGAGAGGATACTTATGCTGAGTATGCGGTCATGACTGCAAGTGCATTTGATATACAGTCAGATATTACATCAGCGGAAGTATCTGGTTAAGAATCTTTCCGTTAGTCACAAGAATATTTTTTGGGAAGAGTCCTTTGTTGCCTTGAAAATCAGTAACCGTAGCGCCTGCTTCCTCTGCAATCAATGCGCCGGCAGCCACGTCATACAGGTTTAGCTCCTGTTCCCAAAAAGCGTCAACTTGCCCGTCCGCGACCAGACATAGATCGATTGCTGCCGAGCCAAAGCGGCGCTGGCCGGTTGTGATTTCGGCAATCCTGCAGAACCGTTGAAGATTGTTTTCTTTTAAGTAAGATCGCAAGCAGGCGAAGCCGGTTGCGATCATTGCGTCAGCAAGATTGCTTTCGTTAGAGACGGTAATCGGCAGGCCGTTTTTCCAGGCTCCTTTGCCTTTTTCGGCGGCATAATAATCATCCAGCGCGGGCGCATAGACCGCTCCGAATATCAGCTCCTGGTCAATTTCCAGTGCGACACTGATGCCCCAAAAATATTGGCCTCTGGAAAATGAGTGGGTGCCATCAATCGGGTCGACGATCCAGCGGCTTGATTGATTGGCGCTTTGTCCGCTTTCCTCTCCCCAAAAACCGAATTGCGGGTAATGTTTGGCAAGGGATTCTTGTAGAAAAGCTTCAACTGCGACGTCGGCATCGGTGACTAAATCGCGAGGACTTTTTTTAGTCACTGCTAAGTTGTTTAAGTCTTTAAAATGAGCCATGGCAATCGATCCGGCTTCACGGATCACATTTTCAAGAATGGCAAGCGAAATGGGCATTTATTATACCTGTATAGGAAAGTGGGTGAGGTTGAAATAGGTGCGTAACCAAATTTAAACGTTATTCTGAGCCGTTTTTCTCAACAAAAATCAATCTTCTCAGATCAGGCGAGTTCAAGACACCGCGAATAAAAGATGAGGAAAATTAATGTGCGGTTATCCGGCGCGAACCATATCTTTAGTTGATGTTTTTTTCAAGATATATGTCGCTGTCAGGATATACCAAACAATGCTAAAGGCTCGCTACTCTCTCAGGCAAAAGTGATGCTCAAGTTTTCTGGATAAGTATGTCAGCATGCAGTCGGTCGGCTAGAGGGCTGTGGTCTTCTTGTCACTTGGCCAATTCCGCTGCATCAAGCCATTATTCATCCTGTGTGCCCGGATGCTGGTATCACTGCGATATGACGTGTCAGGCATATTTAGTCTGTAGGCTAAATTCGGCTTTATATGCGAATTAGAAAAATAATGATGACTACAAATAGCAAGGATGTGGCAAATTCCTCCAATCGTTCAGCGAACGGCGATTTGCCGTCCTCCATGATGATTTTAACTCGATTAGTCACTTGGTCACGCATGTGTATCCGTTGTTGCAACATGATGTTTCTCCTAATGATTTTTGGTATAACTGCGCATTTGTCCCACTAGTACGCCCTGAATTTCAACTTGCTCCGGGCTATAGCGCATCGCTTTCATCGTTGAGTTGGCGGGGATAAGCAAGGTTTCGTGCGGATATTGCTCAATAAATTTTAATGTGGCTTCGGCTTTATTGACCAAAGCCACCACAATTTCGCCATTACGAGCATGGCTGCGTTGTTCGATAATCACCCAGTCGCCATCATAGATGCCCTGTTCAAGCATGGAATCGCCTTTTACTTTAAGCACGTAACAGGGTTTCTGCGTTTTCAGCTGTTCGGGGATAGCCATATAAGTAATGTTTTCAACCGCTTCAATGGGCTTTCCGGCAGCAATAAAACCAACAAAAGGCAGTGCGCTCTGGTCATCGGAATGACTGATCATGGCTTTAGCATATTCTGTCAGGCGAATGCCGCGCTGTTTACGTTCCGGGGCTTCGATTAGGTTCTCGTTAATTAGCGCCTTTATATGGTTATGCAAAGAGCCTCGGGACTTTAAGCCCATGGCAGAGCAAAGCTCTTCCAAGGTGGGTGGGTGGGGAAAGCTGTTCTGATTTTGCAATAAGAAATCAAAAATTTCCTGTTGTTTTCTGGTAAGTGAGTTAGTCATAATTTGTTCTTGATTTGTTTTTTAAAAATATAACATCAGAACAAACAAAGAACAATAGAAAATTAAGCTTCTTCTTTAGCTTAACGTATGAGGTTCTGCTTGGGGTATGATTTACTGGGCGGGTGAATTTTACATCGCCCTGAATGTTCTTTTTAATAGGAGGATGCCATGCCATTAGTACCTGCATTATTACCCAGTCTGATTCAGGCCATAGATCACGCAATCGAAACCAATGCCGAGGAAGTGACGGCTCTGGATCAAGCTATCGGCGATGGCGATCATGTAACAAATCTGCAACGCGGCATTAAGGCGCTGCTAGCTCAAGGCGACGAACTGGCCCTGCTTGATTGGGCAACGGCTTGGCAGAAGATCGGTATGACAATGATGACAACGGTGGGCGGTGCATCCGGTTCTTTATACGGGACCTTATTTGTTGCGATGAGCAAGGCGGCTCGAGACCGGCCTTTGGATTTGCGGTCTTTTGCCGAGATTTTTAATTGCGGCGTGGAGGCCGTAAAACAAAGGGGAAAGGCCGATGCAGGTGAAAAAACCATGCTGGACGTGCTGATTCCGGTGGCTGCAAGCTTGAGGCAAGATGCTGCGGATTCAGTTGCAATATCAGACGTTTTGAAAAAAGTCTCGAAGACAGCTGTAACGGGTATGGAGTCTACCCGAGACATGCTGGCCACTAAGGGGCGCGCTTCTTTTCTGGGGGAGCGCAGTCAGGGGCATATTGATGCGGGCGCTAAAACCAGTCAGTTAATGATCTGTTCATTGGTCGATGTGTTGATGGAGCATTTAACAACCCCATCGTAAGGCCGCAGTGTGAACAGGAGCATCCCATAAACGCAGCATCTCATCATCAAGTAAGCTTAAGGTAATTGAACAGCCTGCCATATCCAGCGATGTGGTGTAGTTGCCGACCAAAGAGCGGCAGATGTTAATGCCGCGTTTTTCCCAGAACTGGGATGCTAGTTCATAAACTAGGTGTAGTTCCATCAAAGGGGTCGCGCCAAAGCCGTTGATATGTAGTAAAGCCGATTGGCCTTTTTGTGGCTTCAGATCTTCATCAATAACGCCAGCCAGATAGTCGACAATTTCTGTGGCACTACTCATGGCAATGCGTTCACGCCCGCGCTCGCCATGAATTCCTACGCCCATTTCAATTTCGTTGTCGCCGATATCGAAAATAGGCTTGCCTAGAGCGGGTACGGTGCAACTGGTTAATGCCACGCCCATCGATGCAGTAGCGAGATTGACCCGCTCGCCTAATGCCTTGCACGTCGCCAAATTCGCCCCTGATTCTGCCGCTGCGCCGACGATCTTTTCTATAATCAGAGTGCCGGCAACGCCGCGCCGGCCAGTGCTATGATCTTTAGGGAAAGAAACGTCGTCGCTGACCAATATGGTTTCATGTTGACAATCGAGCATTTCAGCGGCGATCTCAAAGTTCATGACGTCGCCCGCATAGTTCTTGACAATGAATAAAACTCCGCCGCCATTCTCCACAGCTTGCGCTGCCGCCAGCATTTGATCGGGGGTAGGGGAAGTGAAAACTTGTCCCGGGCAGGCCGCATCCAGCATGCCTGAGCCGACAAAACCCGAATGCAAGGGTTCATGCCCTGAGCCGCCGCCGGAAATCAACGCAACCTTGCCTGATGTGGTTGGTTGTATACGCCTGATGAAGCGGGGCTGGGTATTGAGTTGAACAATATCTGCATGGGCTTTGGCAAAGCCGTGCAGGCTTTCGTCAAGCAGATTATCAATGCTATTGATAAATTTTTTCATTGCTGCGGCTCCTCCAATTGGTACGTTTTTGATGATGGCGAGTGCTGTATCTGATCAATCAGCTTTAATGCGTGGCTGTCAGTTTTTCAATGCTTGAGTCACGGCGCGAATGTCCGGCATAACCCAAGTTGGCTGGTAGTCTGTTGTTTTAAAATCATCTTCGGTGGATACGCCTGATAAAACCATAAGGCTGCGTATGCCGGTGCGAACTGCGCCAAGAATATCAGTCTCCAAGCGATCGCCGATAGCCACTGTCTGATCCGGGCTAACGCCTAATAACGCGAGTGCCTGTTGATAAATAATGGGTTCAGGCTTGCCGATGATAGTCGGCGTTACGCCGGTAGCCGCCTGTAGCGCAGCCAGAATTGCACCGTTGCCGTGGGTGAGGCCTCGTTCTGTAGGTAATGTGGTGTCGGCGTTAGTGCCGATGAATTGGGCGCCGGCACGAATATTCAGCGTGGCTGTAGCCAGCTTGTCCCATGTCAGGGTGCTGTCTTTGCCGCAGACGACAATGTGAGCTCCCATATTGGGGTTATCTTTGTCATCGTTTAATTCATACAGGTCGGTCAAGGTAAAGCCATGATCAAGAAGTGGCTGTTTAGCGCCATCTTCGCCGATGACGAATACGCGGCATTCAGTAGGATTATTATGCTTGCTCAGATACAAGGCGGTGGCCATGCTGGAGGTCAGGATTTCATCTCGTGTTACCTGTACGCCCATCTGTGCCAATTTAGTGACATATTGCTCCTGAGTCAGGCTGGCGTTATTAGTTGCCAGAATAAAGCGGATTTGTTGATCACGTAAGGTTTGAAAAAAGTCTGTCAAGCCGGGCATTGGTTGGTCGCCGTGCCATAAAACACCATCCATGTCGATAATGAGGGCTTGTATATTTGTAAAAGGTTCCATCGGTTATTTCTCTTTTAATTGGATTCGTTATTATAAGTAATCAGCTCAATGTATTCCGTTGCGTTGCAATCGTGCATAGTTACCGGTATCAGGTGTAAGAAATAGAAAATATGAATTGAATAATCGTTGATCGTGGTTTTATTGTTTTTGCATTTGCGATTTAGCTGCATTGTTATCGATACACAAAATCTTAAGCAAAAGAATGGTTAAATCAATGGAATAAGGCCCAAATTGGGCTTTGTTTGAAGCTTGACACAAAAAGCTTTATTTTGTCCAGATTAAGTCCTAACGATGCATATCTCGAATTACCAGCGGACGTTAAATATATTTAGCAGGCCATGAGATGAGGAAATGAGGTGCACTCAATTCTGTGTCGCTTGACTATAGTTATAGTACATAAGTCTTCCAAATGTACCATTTAGTAGGAGCCAAGAATATTCCACTGCGTGAATATATGATGTGCGAAACATCTTGACAGCATTTGCAATTTGATAAATAAAGTCAGGAAACTTTGTGTGGATCTGAATTTTGGTTGGTTTGTAAGAAGCAAGCAGCGACATGGCCAACTTTAAGGAGGACGCAGAATGGCTTCCGATACATAAAATAAGCCTATAACATTTCGACCACATGTTTCCTTCTTCAGCAGATAGCGATATGTCAACTTAGAACATTGAGCATTGGGCATTGACATCTGTCCCCTTTCTACTTTAAAGTTGCGTTCGCATAAAGAGTAAGTAACTAAAACTAAAACTATAACTATTACCATCGGAGCACGCATCATGGCAAAACCATTAATACAAATGGCATTAGATTCATTGGATTTCGATCAAACAGTAGGCCTTGCTACATTAGTAGCTCCTCATGTTGATATATTTGAAATCGGAACCCCATGTATCAAACATAATGGCATTAACTTGGTTAAAGAATTAAGAGCAAGATTCCCAGAGAAATTGCTTTTAGTTGACCTTAAAACTATGGACGCAGGCGAGTACGAAGCAACACCTTTCTATGCAGCAGGTGCTGATATTTGTACAGTTTTAGGCGTATCTGGTCTTGCAACTTGCGCAGGCGTTATCAAGGCAGCCAATGCATACGGTGCAGAAGCTCAAATCGACTTAATTAATGTTGATGATAAAGTGGCATGTGCGCGTGCAACTGCTGAAATGGGTGCTCATATCATGGGTATTCATACAGGTCTTGATGCACAAGCTGCAGGACATACTCCTTTTGCTGATTTGAATGACATCGCAAGATTAGGCTTGAACGTCAGAATTTCAGTTGCTGGTGGCATTAAGCCTTCAACTGTACAAGATGTTGTTCGCGCTGGCGCAAACATCATCGTAGTTGGCGCGGCAATTTATGGCGCAGCTTCACCTGCTGATGCGGCTCGTGAAATTCGCGAATTGGTTGACGCGGTATAATTATGCATCAGAAACTTATCATAGAAAAGATTTCAGGTGTTCTTGAAGCTACAGATGATACGTATGATGCAAAGTTGACCCAAATGCTGGATAACGCCAAGCGAATATTTATTGCTGGCGCAGGGCGTTCTAAGCTTGTCGGGAATTTCTTTGCAATGAGATTAGTTCACGGCGGTTATGATGTAAGCGTTGTGGGCGAAATTGTGACGCCGAGCATTAAAAGCGGTGACCTATTGATCATTATCTCCGGATCCGGAGAAACTGAGCAATTGATAGCGTTCACTAAGAGTGCAAAAAAAATAGGCGCCAACATCGTTTTAATTTCTGCGAAAAGCAGTTCAACCATTGGCGATTTGGCGGATGCAGTATTTCAAATCGGTAGCCCAGAACAATATGGTAAGGTTTTAGGAATGCCTATGGGGACTGTGTTTGAGCTATCTACTTTGTTATTTTTAGAAGCAACCATTTCTCACATTATCCATGAAAAAGGAATTCCTGAAGAGGTGATGAGAGAAAGGCACGCTAATTTAGAATAGCGGCACAGGGACGAGTGGTTATGACCACTCGTTCTAATCCTTGTAGGGTAAAACGCCGAAAGAACATTTCGTGACAAAGTCGATCAGGCTAAATAAAAGTCACCATTTAGTAATATATTAATAGTAAGGAGAAGAATATGACTTCGCGTCGAGAATTAGCGAACGCCATACGCGCTTTGAGCATGGATGCCGTGCAGAAAGCAAACTCAGGGCATCCTGGCGCGCCTATGGGAATGGCGGATATCGCCGAGGTTTTGTGGAATGATCACCTGCGCCACAATCCGTCCAATCCGAAATGGTCAGATCGTGACCGTTTTGTTCTTTCTAACGGTCATGGTTCAATGTTGATTTATTCATTGTTACATTTGACTGGTTATGATTTACCCCTCGAAGAATTAAAAAATTTCCGCCAACTACATTCAAAATGTGCGGGACATCCTGAATACGGTTATGCGCCCGGCGTTGAAACAACGACTGGTCCGTTAGGACAAGGTATTGCCAATGGTGTCGGTTTCGCAATGGCTGAAAAACTGCTTGCCGATCAATTCAACCGCCCAGGTCATAAAATTGTTGATCACCATACTTATGTATTCATGGGTGATGGTTGCTTGATGGAAGGTATTTCTCATGAAGTCTGTTCATTGGCCGGTACTTGGGGCTTAGGTAATTTAATCGCTTTCTGGGACGATAACGGAATTTCTATTGATGGTCATATTGAAGGCTGGTATACGGATGACACTGTAAAGCGTTTTGAAGCTTACGGTTGGCATGTTCTGTCAGTAGATGGACATAATCCTGAAGAAATTAACAAAGCAATTGTTATGGCTAAAGCGATGACTGATATGCCATCGTTAATCTGCTGCAAAACAACCATTGGTTTTGGATCGCCAAACAAAGCAGGCACGCATGAATGTCATGGCGCGGCTTTAGGTCAGCCAGAAATTAATTTAACAAAAGCTGCATTAGGCTGGGATCACGAAGCATTTATTATTCCAGAAAATGTCTATGCAGGCTGGGATGCTAAATCAAAAGGCGCCAAAGCTGAATCGGCTTGGGATGCAAAATTCGCAGCTTACGAGGCAGAGTATCCAGAGTTAGCTGCAGAATTCAAACGTCGTATGGCTGGTGATTTGCCGGCTAATTGGCAAGCTGCGACTGACGCATTAATTGCTGAAACCAATGCAAAAGCAGAAAATCTGGCTACACGTCAATCTTCACAAAAGGTAATTGGCGGATTAGCTCCTACGTTGCCAGAATTTTTAGGTGGTTCTGCGGACTTAACTGGCTCTAACTTAACCAGTTGCAGCAGCTTTAAGCATGTCAGCGGAAAAGAGATGGGTAATTACATCTCCTACGGTGTGCGTGAGTTTGGTATGTACGCCATTATGAACGGCATGGCCTTACATGGCGGCTTATTACCTTATGGTGGAACATTCCACATGTTCTCTGATTATGCGAAAAGTGCTTTGCGCATGTCAGCGTTAATGAAAATCCGTACTATTGCTGTTTTAACTCATGACTCAATTGGTCAAGGGGAAGACGGTCCTACGCATCAGCCGATTGAAAATACTTCTGCTATGCGTTACATTCCAAATATGGATGTATGGCGGCCAGCCGATACCACAGAAACAGCGGTTTCTTGGATAATGGCAATTGAGCGTATGACAGGGCCTACAAGCTTGGTATTGAGTCGTCAAGGTTTGCCTTTTATAGCACGTTCAGAGGAACAAATCGCAGCTATCCGTAAAGGAGCTTACGTTATCTCTGAAGCAGCAGGCAAAGCCCAAGTTATCCTTATTGCAACCGGTTCAGAAGTTGATTTAGCAATAAAATCACAAGCGGCCTTGGCAGAAAAGGGAATTCAAGCGCGCGTTGTTTCAATGCCATCGACAAATGTATTTGATCGTCAAGACCAAGCTTATAAAGATAGCATACTAACACCTGGTGTTAAACGCGTTGCGATTGAAGCAGGTATTACTGATTTCTGGCGCAAATATGTTGGTTTAGATGGTGGTGTTGTAGGTATTGATACTTTCGGCGAATCTGCTCCTGGCGGCGTATTGATGAAGCACTTCGGTTTTACTGTTGAAAACGTTGTCAAAAACGTAGAAGCGGTACTTTAATTTTAAGGCCATGTTTGCGTTAGTTGTTGCTTACTGAGAGGACATCAAAACTGGCAGTATTCATTCAGTTATGATTAGTTTATTGATACGCAGTTACTATTGGCAAAAACGATTAACGCAGATATGGCTACTATAAAACAACGCAAAGAGGGGGATTAACACGTGAAAATAAATAATTTGACGAATGGTTTAGTTGCTACGCTGTTATTAGCAAGTCCCATAGTAGGGGCGGAAACAGAATATCCGGCAGCGGATTTCAAGCCAAAAGTAATATATCAAGATGTGGACAGCAGCAAGTCTGCATCCGTGCCAGCTAAGCAAACAAATTCTGTTGAGGCGACTGAGTCAGATTCAAAATACCCTGCAACAAATTTTGAGCCGAAAGTTCTATATAAAGACGCTGATTATAAGCCAAGCAAATTTATTGGAACAACATCAACATCATCAGCCTCTGAGCGTACTAAAGCAGCTGATACAGAAGTAAGCACCCCAGTTAAGACTGAAGAAGACTCAATGATGAGTTACTTGTTGGGGCTGATTGTTTTCGCTGTGGCTGGGTTTATCTTCTTAAGCAAGCGTGAGCCAAAAGCCAAAGTTAGCAAAGCACCAGCTTACACTAGCCATGCTAGTGGGCTTTCTGGTGTTGCTCGATATCTGAGAAAGCATAATATGGTCGCTGCAACTGGTGTTGCAAGATATCTGGAAAGCCATGCTGCGACAGAAAAGGAAAAAGCGGCAACAAGTGGAGTTGAAAAGTATCTCGAAAAACAGGCTAGGTCTGCAAAAGAAGCGGCAGATCAAGCAGGAACTGGAGTTGAAAAATACATGCGCAACCGGGGGTGATAAGTGGGTCAAAATTACTTGATCAATTTAGTGTCTGGAATTTTTGGCTCCAAAAGAGAAGTTGAAACACCAACCAGTCCTCGCGCATATATAAGTGATTCTAGTGGGCTTACTGGAGTTGCCAGATATTTGAAAGGCTTGGAAGTTGAGCCAGTTTTAAGCGGAGTTGAAAGATATCTGAGAAATCAGCAAGAGCTATTGGCGAGTAATGAACCTACTGATTCCACCGAAACTCAGGAGCTCACAGCAACTGAATTAGTTGATCGCTTGGAAAAACACGAAGAGAGTGCGTCAGTAAGCAGTGTTGCAAGGTATTTGGAGAAATTGGATCAGCATCCTGTGAGCAGTGTTGCTAGGTATATGGCAAAGCAAGCGGTTTTGGCAAAAAATGCGCCGAAATTAAGTGGTGTTGCTAAATACGTGGCTAAGCATGCTAGCGTTGAGAAAAATGTGCCTGCAGTCAGTAGCGTTTCTAAGTATGTGGAAAAGCAGGCGAAATCACCAGTTTTAACTAGTGTTTCTAAATACTTAATAAAACAATCCATATTTGCTAGGAGCGCTACTGCTGCGACCGGGGTTGCTAAATATCTTGAAGATGAAGCTCTCGCTGAAAGAAAGTCTGCAGCTGCAGCTATAGTTGCCAGGTACCTGGAAGAGCAACGTTTGTTCGCAATAGAGCAAGAAAAAGAAAGAGAGAGAGAAGAGCAGTTGGCAATAGAAAGGGAAATGGAGAAAGCAAAGGAAAAGGAAGCGGCGGCGTCCGCGTCAACTGGAGTAGCTAGATATTTGGAAGAGCAAGCGATTTTGGCGAAAGAAAAACCGCCTATGAGTGGTGTTGCCAAGTATGTGGCAAAACAGGTTTTATCTAGAAAAGAAGCTCCTATTTTAAGCGGAGTTGAAAAGTATATAGCAAAGCAAATAGGCAATGTAAAAGAGGTGACGGTTATTAGTCGAGTCTCAAAATACATTGAAAGAGAGACGATGGCAGCAAAAGTATTGCCTAAAAAAAGCGGCGTTGCAAAATATGTGGAAAAGCAATCTATATTGCCCAAGGTAAGTAGTGTTTCTAAGTACTTAACAAGACAAACAGTTTCTGCAAGGGAAAACTTAGAGAAAGCTTAATTTATGTAATGTACAGATACCTTGCATAAACATAAGTCGAGCTATCTGTACACATTGCCTATAATTGTTGAAATTAAAGGGAAGTTTATAAGGCATATAGAGGGAGCTAAGATCTGTATGATGTGTTAGATGGCGGCTTTGTTTAATTAGTGCCCGATATTAAACATTTTATTTGGATCTCTGCCAAATGCCTCAATAAAAAAGTGGCTCAACTTCGGTCGGTAAGGGCTGTGTTTATGTTTGCTTTTTGATGGTTAACCACCGTTTCTCACGGTATAATCCCACCCCTGTTATTAAATTGGATTTCACTCGTCAATATTCTGGATATATTTGGAATTGACGAGTGTGCCGTGTAGTTTTTTAATTTTAAAATAAAAGGAGCCCCTAATGGCCAAGACTTTACTTGAGCAACTGAGAGAAATGACTGTGGTTGTAGCTGATACTGGTGATATCCAGGCTATTGAAACTTTCAAGCCACGCGATGCGACCACTAATCCTTCGCTGATTACTGCTGCTGCTCAAATGCCACAATATCAAGGAATTGTTGATGATACTTTAAAAGGAGCCAGAGATACATTAGGTAATGATGCTTCAGCAGCACAAGTAGCTACATTAGCATTTGAGCGTTTAGCTGTTTCTTTCGGACAAAAGATTCTTGAAGTCATTCCAGGACGAGTTTCTACTGAAGTTGATGCTCGTCTTTCATACGATACGGATGCTAGCGTTCGCGTAGGTCGCGAATTAATTGCAATGTATGAAGCATTGGGTGTATCTCGTGAGCGAGTTTTAATCAAGATTGCCGCAACTTGGGAAGGTATACAAGCAGCTGCTATTCTTGAAAAAGAAGGCATCCACTGTAACTTAACCTTGTTGTTCGGTTTGCACCAAGCAATTGCATGTGCTGAAAACGGAATTACACTGATCTCGCCTTTCGTGGGCCGTATTTTGGATTGGTACAAGAAAGATACTGGTCGTGATTCTTATGAGCCTGCTGAAGATCCAGGTGTTCTGTCTGTTACAGAAATTTATAATTACTACAAAAAATTCGGCTATAAAACCGAAGTTATGGGCGCTAGCTTCCGCAACGTAGGCGAAATTGTTGAATTAGCAGGTTGTGATTTGCTGACTATTGCACCGTCTCTGCTTGCGGAACTTCAGTCTACTGAAGGTAGCTTGGAGCATAAGCTTGATCCTAAAAATGCAGCCAGTAAGTCAATTGAAAAATTAACAATTGATAAGGCGACTTTTGATAGTATGCATGTTCAAAATCGCATGGCTTCTGAGAAACTTGCAGAAGGTATTGATGGCTTCACTAAAGCGTTAGAGTCATTAGAAAAATTCTTGGCAGACCGATTGGCTACTTTAGAAGGTTAAGAATTTTTAAAGCCATTCGGCGGAATACTCTCGTGTTTATAGCCGGATGGTAACTTTGTTATTTGTAATGTAATTTCAAAAGATAGCGTCTTTAGCTCGCTACAATAGTTGTGGCTTGCATATAATTATGAATTATCTGTTGCAGCCTTAATTAATATGTTGCCGGATGAATTCTCTAAAATGAAGCATTAATAATTTGTTGAGTTCTATTTACTAGAACTCAACAAATGTTATTTAATGACTCTGTCAATAATGGTTTTCCCTCTTAATATAAGCTTATGAAGCTTTAACACTTGTTAAGTAGAGTCTGCTCAGAAAATACAATCGATTGATTATTAATATATTTTTTAGATATTTGCTATAATTAATGCACAAATAATAGGCCTTTACCCTCAAAAACCGTGCAGCGATGATTCGAACTACCAGCTCAAAACAACTGACGATAGCCGAATTCGATTGGCCCTTTGAGACGGCCCTGGATAAAAACAATCGTTGGGTCAAGCTCAGTGAAT
>Ga0207969_100075_pt1 | contig 69746 bp, 56 predicted proteins | sample LakWasMet25_LOW6_2_FD_183869 | JGI IMG/M metagenome (GOLD analysis project Ga0207969, IMG submission 183869) | Freshwater sediment methanotrophic microbial communities from Lake Washington under simulated oxygen tension - Sediment Metagenome... | ecosystem: Environmental > Aquatic > Freshwater >...
GGGAGTCGAGCGAGGACGCAAGCCGCAGGGCGACCGACGGGCGGGATGCGAATCGTCGGTTTGCTGCGCGGAGACTCCTTACTCCTGGCACAACCGAATCGCAGCCGCGGAGGTGATAGCGTCCGCCAGAGTCGCCCACCGATGCACACCCGCTGCCCGCGCTGTCAGCTCGACTTCGACGCCCCCTCGCCGTGGGTGCAGTGCCCCCGCTGCGGCACCCCCTTCGCCGTCGGTCCCGCGCCCGCGCAGCACCCGCAGCCGCAGCATCATCCGCAGCAGTTCCAGCCGCCGCCCACGCAGCCCTCGGCGCAGCCGCAGTTCGTCCCCGCGACTCAGGCCGTCGACCCCGCGATGCTCGCGCAGGTGATGCGCTCCTCCTCGCCCGCGGCGCACCACGCTCCCCCGGCGCCCGCTTACCAGCCGGTGTATGCGCCGCCCCCCCGCCCGGGCTTCGTCGCCGACGAGGACCTCGCCGGCAGCGCCGTGCTCTCCGTCGTGCTCTCCATCGTCGCCCTCCTCGGCGGCTGCAACCCCGTCGGGCTCGTCGGGATCACCCTCGGGCTCATGGCCTACTCCGCCGCCAACAACCGCCAGATGGAGCTCGCCCGCTCGCGCGCCCGCTCGGCGCGGCGCCTCGCCTGGGTCTCCGTGGGCATCACCGCGGTCGTCCTCGCGGTCGTGGTGCTCTCGCTCTTCTACGAGATCTGAGCGGGCGCCACGGGGAGGTCGATCCAGAAGCGCGACCCGCGGCCGACGGTGCTCTCCACGCCGACCGCTCCGCCCATCGCCTCGGCCAGGTGCTTCACGATCGCGAGCCCGAGCCCCGTGCCTCCCACCTGCCGCGAGCGACCCGCGTCGACCCGGTAGAAGCGCTCGAAGAGCCTCGGGAGATGGCGGGCCTCGATGCCCGGCCCGTCGTCCTCGACCAGGGTGCGGACGGTCTCCCCGCGGCGCTCTGCGCGCACCGTCACCACCGACCCCTCGGGCGAGTACTTGATGGCGTTCTCAAGGAGGTTGGTGAGCACGTGCTCCAGCGCCGCCTGGTCGGCCAGCACCCGGAGCGCGCCGACCTCCACCCGCACCTCCGTCCGCCGGGCCTGCGCCGCGAGGCTCAGGAGCTCCCTCGCCCGCTCCGCCTCGGCGCGCAGCTCCAGGGGAACGGGGTCGATGCGCAGCTCCCGGGCCTCGATGCGCGACAGCTCCAGGAGGTCCTCCACCAGCCGGTGCAGCCGCTCGGCGTGGCGGTCGATCATGGTCGCGAACTCGAAGGCCGTCTCGGCGTGCTGCGCCCCGCCCAGGAGCAGCGTCTCCGCCGCCCCTCGAATGGCCGCCACGGGGGTGCGCAGCTCGTGCGAGACGTTGGCCACGAAGTCACGCCGCACGGTCTCCAGCCGCCGCAGCTCGGTCACGTCCGAGAGCACCGCGACGGCGCCCGCCCCGGCCTGCTCCACCGGCGCCACCCGGGCCATCACCCTCCGCGGCCGGAGGCCCTCGATGGAGAGCTCCCGGGAGGTAGGGCCCGACGAGCGCGCCGCCTCGGCGAAGAGCTCGTGCAGGTCAGCGTTGCGCACCACCTCGATGGGCTCCCTGCCCTCCACGTCGCCGCCCAGCAGGAACATCTCCCTCAGCGCCCTGTTGGCCAGCACCACCTGGCCGTTGGCGTCGGTGACCAGCACCCCCTCGGCCATCGACTCCAGGATGGCCCCCAGCCGGTCGCGCTCCCGCTCCAGCTTGCCGAGGGTGCTGGCGAGGTTGTCCGCGAGCTCGTCGAGCGCCCCGGCGAGCGCCCCCACGTCGTCGTCGAGGTCGATGCGGCTGCGCACCGAGAGGTCGTGCACCATGGCGCGCGCGGTCTCCGTGAGCCTCCGAAGGGGCCGCGCCGCGAGGGCCACCGCGAGCCACGACATCCCCGCCGCCACCAGCAGACCTAGGGCCCCGCCCACCCCGAGCAGCCGCCAGAGCGCCGCGCGGGTCACCTCCTCCAGCGCCGACGAGACCGCCACGCGCAGCACCCACTCGCCCCCAGGGCCGTCGATGCGGGTCGCGGCGTAGGTGAGGTCCCGGTGCAGGGTCACGCTCTGCCGCTGCGCCACGCCGCGCCCCGTGCGAAGCGCCTCCACCACCTCCGGGCGGGCGCCGTGGTTGGTGACGCTCGCGAGTCGCCACGCGGGGATCGCCGAGTCGGCCACCACCCGACCGTCCGGGGCCACCAGGGTCACCCGGTCGTGAAGCCGCGCGGCGAACTCCCGCACCAGCGGATCGGCGGAGGCGGTGTCCCACGCGCCCACGGCCCGCACCGCAGCGGCGATGAGCGACGACTCGGTGAGCCGCTGCTCCTGGGCTTGCGCCCGGAGGCTGCGGTCGAGCGCGGCGGAGATGAACCACTGCGCCAGCAGCAGCCCCACGGCCACCAGGGCGATGGAGATGAAGAGCAGCCGGGCACGCAGCCCGAGGGAGAAGCGGCGGTGGGTTCGAGCGCCGCGCGCCATCGCTCAGCCGCCGGGGTCGCCGGGGTCGGAGGCGAAGCGGTAGCCCACGCCGCGCACCGTGTGGATGTACTCCCCCGCGGCGCCGAGCTTCTCCCGCAGCCGCTTGATGTGCGTGTCGACGGTGCGCGTCTCGACGTGCATCTGCAGCCCCCAGACGTCGGCGAGCAGCGCGTCGCGGCTCTGCACCCGGTTGCGCCGCTCGATGAGCGTCGACAGCAGCCGGAACTCCAGCGCCGTCAGCACCACCTCGGCCGAGTCGACGTAGACCCGGTGCGCGGTGCGGTCGACCCGCAGCCGCCCGAAGGTGATGACGTCCTCGGGAGCGCCCTCGACGTCGCTGCGGCGGAGCACCGCGCGGATGCGGAGGATGAGCTCCCGCACGCTGAAGGGCTTGGTGACGTAGTCGTCTGCGCCCAGCTCGAAGCCCACCACCCGGTCGATCTCCTCGCCCCGGGCCGTCACCATGATCACCGGGATCGCCCGGGTCGCTGCGCCGGTCTTGAGCGCGCGGCACACGTCGGTGCCCGAGCCGTCCGGGAGCATCAGGTCGAGCAGCACCACGTCGGGCCCGAAGGCCGCGGCGGTCTTCACGGCCTCCGTCGCGCGCCCCACCGAGCGCGTCTCGAAGCCGGCTTGTTGAAGGTTGAACTCCAGCAGTCGGACGAGGTCCGGCTCGTCCTCGACGATCAGCACTCGCGGGGTCTGGCTCACAGCGCGAAGAACTATCCCACGCTCGTTACGGTCTCGAAACAGGCGCGCGATGCCCTCGGGGACTTTAGGAGCCTCCGCCCCCCTGGCGGCCATTGCGGCTCCGGGCTCACAGTTCACCAGGACGTCACCGGACATCGGTTGCGCCGCCCGGCCAAGCTGTCACCGTCCTTCATCCCCGTGGCGCTCCCCTCCACCGAACCCCGCGTGCTGCCCTTCCCCGCGCCCGAGGAGGCCGCGCCGGCAAAGCTCTCGGTGCGAGGGCTGAGCTGCTTCTACGACGGCCGGCAGGTGCTCTTCGACGTCGACCTCGCGCTGCCTCCGCGGAGGGTCACCGCGCTGCTCGGCCCCTCGGGCTGCGGTAAGAGCACCCTGCTCCGAGCGCTCAACCGGCTCGACGATCGTCGCCCCGGGACCCGCATCACCGGCACCATCACCCTCGACGGCGAGGACATCCACCGCCCCGACATGGACCTTCGCCGGCTGCGCCGCCGCGTGGGGATGGTCTTCTCCCAGCCGCGGCTCTTCCCCGGCTCGGTCTTCGACAACGTCGCCTACGGCCTCCGCACCGCCGGGGTCGACGACCACCGCGCCCTCACCGACCGCGTCGAGACGGCCCTTCGCCGGGCGGCGCTCTGGGACGAGGTCCGCGACCGGCTGACCGTCGACGCCCGCACCCTCAGCCCCGGCGCCGCGCAGCAGCTCTGCATCGCCCGGGCGCTCGCCGTCGGCCCCGAGGCGCTGCTGCTCGACGACCCCACCGGGGCGCTCGACCCCATCGCCACCGCGCGCATCGAGGGCCTGCTCGCCGACCTTCGGGAGAGCCTCACCCTCGTCGTGGTCACCCACGCGCCGCAGCAGGCCGCCCGGGTCTCCCAGCGCACCGCGCTCTTCCACGAGGGCCGGCTGGTCGAGGTCGGCGACACCCGCGTGGTCTTCACCCGCCCCAGGGAGCGCCTCACCCAGGACTACCTCACCGGGCGGTACGGATAAGGCCCTCCGCGATGCCCATCGTCGGCGGACACCTCTCCCGCGACTTCGAGGCCGAGCTCCGAGAGCTGCGGAGCCGGCTGCTCGCCATGGGAGCGCGCTGCGAGCAGGCCATCCACCTCGCGGTCACGGCCTTCCTCGAGCGCGACCTCGGGCGGGTGCAGGAGGTCGTGGCCCTCGACGCCCGCATCGACCGCGACGAGATGGAGATCGACGAGCTCGCCCTGCACATGCTCGCCCTGCGGCAGCCCGTGGCCGACGACCTTCGCTTCATCACCACCACGCTCAAGTGCGTCACCGACCTCGAGCGCATCGGCGACGAGGCGGTCAACCTCTGCGAGCGCGTGGGGGAGATCGCGCTCGCGCCCGCGGTGCCGCCGCACCCTGAGCTCGCGGAGATGAGCGCCGCCGCCCAGGCGATGCTGCGCGAGGCCCTCGACGCCTTCGTCGAGCGCGACGCCGACCGCGCCGAGGCCGTGCTCCGCCGCGACCCCGAGGTCGACGCCCTCTACGGCCGCGTGCTGCGAGAGGTCTTCGCGTGGATGCGAGCGCACCCCGACGAGATCCCCGCGGGCCAGGCCGTCGCCTCCGCCGCCAAGTACGTCGAGCGCGTCGCCGACCACGCCACCAACCTCGCCGAGCAGGTGGTCTTCATGGTGCGAGGCGTCGATGTGCGGCACCGGCGCTCCGAGCGGCCGCGCCCGTGAACGTACTCGACACCGGCGACCGCTGGCTCGCCCGCGCGCTGCGCGCCGTCGCCGCGATGCTGCTCACGGGCTCCGCCGCCCTGGCCGCCGCGATGCTCGCCCGGGGCGTGCACGGCCTCGTCGAGGCGGACCTCCGAAGCCTGCTCCCCGCCGCCCGCGCCACCCTCTCCTGCGCCCTCGTGGCCACCGCCCTCGGCGCCCTCCCCGGGATGGCGGTCGCGGTGTACACCGCCGAGCTCTCCGAGGGGCCGTGGCGGGAGCGGGCCGTGCGGGTGCTGGAGGTCTGCGCCGCGCTCCCCGGCGTGGTCTTCGGCTTCGCGGCGCTGCGGCTCCTCGGGCTCCTGGGCGTCGGTCGGGTGAGCACCCTGGTCACCGGCGTCGTGCTCGCGGTGATGATCCTGCCGACGGTGGCGCTGCTCTCCGTCGAGGCGCTGCGCAGCGCCCCGGAGGCGCTGAGGGAGGCCAGCGAGGCGCTCGGCGCGTCGGCGTGGCAGACCGCCTGGCGCGTCGTGGTGCCGTCGCGCTGGCGGGCCCTCTCGGCGGCGGCCGGCGCAGGCTTCGCCCGAGCGGCGGGGGAGACCGTCGCGGTGCATCTCCTGGCCTCCCGAGGGGGTGGCCCGCGCACCCTCACCGCCCGCATCATCGACGAGCTCCCCCGCGCCCCGCCCTCCTCCGCATGGAACCACTCCCTCTTCGCGATGTCCCTGATGCTCTTGATCCTCTCGACGGGGGTGGCGCTGCTCGCCCGCCCGCCCGCTCGCTCGAGCCCCTCGGACGAGCCCTCCTCGCCTCGCTGACCGCGCTGGTGCTCCTCGGGCTCGCCGCCCTGCTCGCGGCGCTCCTCCTCGCCGGGGCGCTCGGCCTGCGCGCGCACCCCGAGGCCCTCCGCCCGGCGCTGCTCGCCCTCGGCCGCTCGACCCGCCTCGCCCTGCTCTCGACCTCCCTCGCGCTCGTGCCCGCCCTGGCCCTGGGCCTCTGGCTCGCCCGCGCCGCAGACACCTCCCGCCTCGCCCGCGCCGTGCGGGGCGCCCTCGACGCCGCCTCTGCCTTACCCGCCGTGGTATTCGGCCTCGCCGGCTGGACGCTTCTCTCCGCCGCCTCCGGGCTGCACGGCACCGCCCTCTCCATGGCCCTGGTGCTCGCGATGCTCAACCTCCCGTGGCTCGCCTCGCTCTCCGAGCGGGCGCTGCGGGCCGTCCCTCACGAGCTGGAGGAGGCCTCCCTCGCGCTCGGCGCCTCGCAGTCGGAGACCATCCTCCGGGTGAGCCTCCCGCTCGCCTCCCGAGGCGTCCTCGCGGCGGTCGCCCTCTGCCTTGGCCGGGCCTTCGCCGAGTGCGCTCCCCTGCTCTGCGTGGCCCCCGAAACCCCCGAAGCGCCTCTCACGGTGATGCTCTGGCGCGCTCCGACGGACTCCGCCGAGGCCGCGGTGAGCGCGTCGCTCCTCGCGGCTCTCGCCCTCGCCACCACCGCGGCGGGCCACCGGCTGCGACGTGGCGGAGACAATCGCCGTCCGGGGGTGTTGCGCTGAAGGGCCTCTGCGGAGCAGCCTCCGCGCGCAGGAGCTCCCCCACACCATGGACCTGGATTTCCTCCTGCCCTGGACCGCGCCCCTGGAGGCCGGCCGCCTGGTGCGCCGCTACCATCGCTTCCTCGCGGACGTGGTGCTCGACGACGGCCGGGCCATCACCGCCCACTGCGTCAACAGCGGGAGCATGGAGGGCCTCGTGCGCCCCGGCGCCCGGGTCTGGGTGTGCGCCTCCCCGGGCGCGACGCGAAAGCTCGCGTACACCTGGTGCGCGACGGAGATGGACGGAGAGCGGGTGGGCGTCGACACCATCCTCCCCAACCGCCTGGTGAGGGCGATGCTCGAGGCGCGCGCTCTCCCCAGGATGGGCGCCTACGAGACGGTGCGGCCGGAGTATCCGCACGTGGCCGGGAGCCGCGTCGACTTCCGGCTGACGGCGCCTGGCGTGGTGCACGACGTCGAGGTGAAGAACTGCCACCTGGTCTACCCCGACCGACGCGGGTACTTCCCCGACTCGGTGAGCGCGCGGGCGACGAAGCACCTGCTCGCCCTCATCAAGGAGCGTCGCCGCGGCGTGGAGGCCACGGTGCTCTTCGTGGTGCAGCGAGGGGACGCTCGATCGGTGCGCCCCAGCGAGCTGCACGACCCGGACTTCGCCGAGGCGACGCGCAAGGCCGCGAGGGCGGGGGTGAGGTTTCGCGCGCTGAGGGCGACGCCCACCGAGGAGGGGCTGAGGGTGCTCGGGACCATCCCGGTCGAGCTCTCGGAGTACGGCCTCGCCCGGCCTGTGCTCTGGCGCGAGGCGCTGCGCCCCCACTCGGGCTGGGAGCGGCCGAAGAAGGCAGGATAGAGCCGCACAGGAAACTGGCGCGCAGCCCGCGGGTTCACTAGTACCGCTCCCCCCATATGGCACGAACCCCCGCTGAGTCCCGACACACCCCCGACCTCTGCGCCGCCGCCTACGAGGCGCTCCTGCCACGCATCGAGGCCGTCGAGGCGGCCGCGCTGCTGCCCGCTCCCCCGGACGTGCGCGCCGTCGTCCGCGTGGCCCTGGAGACCTCCGACCTCGCCGACGAGGATGAACTCCGGGCGCGCTTCGCCCGGCTGCCCCCGGAGGAGTTCTCGCCGACGGTGACCGAGTCCCTTCGGGAGACCGCCAGGGCGATGCGGCACATGCTGCTCCGCCGCGACGCCGCGGAGGGTCAGGGCTCCGGGGTGCTACTCCAGGAGGAGTTCGCCACGACGGCACACGACACCCGCGCCCGGATGCTGAAGGTCGCCCTTCACTACTTCGAGGACGACGCCTCGCACGCCGCGGAGCTGAAGCGCATCGGGCGAAAGAAGGGCCATGTGCAGCTGCGCGACGACCTCGAGCGCCTCGCGAACTTCTACGAGTCCACGCGCGAGGTGATCGAGCGCGACCCCAAGTGGTACCGAGCCGGTGACGTCGTCGAGGCCCGGCGCATCGCCGCGGAGCTGACCACGCTGCTCAAGGCCGCGCAGTCCGACGAGCTCAGCCAGTGGGACGCGCGCCTCGCCCAGGCCTACTCACTCCTTCTGCCCGCGCACGAAGAGGTGCGGGCGGCGGGGCAGTTCCTGCTGCGCAACGGTGGGGCCGAGCGCTTCGTGGCGCTGCCCGGGGTGCGCCGACGCGCCCGCAAGGAGGAGCCCAGGGCGACCCCCGCCGAGGCGAGCCCCGCCCCCGAGGCGACCCCCGCCGCCGAGGCATCCCCCGCCGAGGCGACCCCCGCCGCCGAGGCATAGCGCCACACCGGAGGCGCCCGGTCACACGACCGTCGGCGCCGTCCCTTCTCTCGTCTCCCTCATCCACCCGCTAGAGCCCCAGGGCTCACCCCCTCATGGCACATCGGCTGCTACTCGCTGACGGCTGGTGTTCGGCGTGGTCCGGGCGCCTATTGGACCACGACGGAGGTGAGCGATGGCGAGCATGAAGACGGCGGCCTTGCAGTTGGGGCCGATGATCGCGGACTCCGAGTACACCGCGCGGGGGCGCTGAGGTCGCATGAGACACACACTCAACGAGTCGCTCTGGCTGGCTACCGCGCAGCGACCGCACCAGAGCCCCCTCGCCCACTCCGTGGAGGTCGACGTCGTCGTCGTGGGAGGCGGCATCGCGGGCATGACCGCGGCGCTGCTGCTCAAGCGCCAGGGGGCCACCGTGGCCGTCGTCGAGATGCAGCGCGTGGGATACGGCGAGACCGGCCACACCAGCGCCCACCTCACCGAGCTGGTCGACTCTCGCTACGCGGCCATCGAGAGCGACTTCGGACGCGACGCCGCGAGGCTGGTGGGCGAGTCGAGCCGAGCCGCCATCGAGCACATCGAGAAGTGGTCGAGGGAGTTTCCCTGCGGCTTCGAGCGGGTCCCGGCCTGGCTCTACGCCGAGGGGGACGAGGACGCCCACGGGCTGGAGCGGGAGGTCGAGGCCGCGCGGGGCGCCGGGGTGGCGGCGAGCTTCACCCGGGAGGTCCCGCTGCCATTCCCGGTGGCGGGAGCGCTGCGGCTGGAGCACCAGGCGCAATTCCACCCGATGAAGTACCTCCGAGGCATCGCCAGAGAACTCCCCGGCGCGGGCTGCCACCTCTTCGAGGAGAGCCGCGTGGTGGAGGTGCACGACGGCGAGCCCTGCCGGGTCAAGCTCGCCTCCGGGGTCGAGCTCACCGCGCGCTCGGTGCTGGTCACCGCCAACGTCCCGGTCTTCAACCTGCTGGCGCTTCACACCAAGATCGCCGCCTACCGCAGCTACGTCGTCGCGGCGCGCGGCGCGACGATGCCTCCGCCGGGGCTCTACTTCGACACCGCCGACCCGTACCACTACACCCGCCGCCACGAGGACGAGCGGGGCGCGCTGCTCCTCGTCGGAGGCGAGGACCACAAGACGGGCCAGTGCGACGACACGGAGGTGCCCTTCACCCGCCTCCAGCGCTACGTGATCGAGCGCTTCGGCAGCGAGGACATCGCCTATCGCTGGTCGGGTCAGATCATCAAGCCCGCCGACGGCCTGCCCTACATCGGGAGAAACTCCGCTTCGGACAACGTGTTCGTCGCGACCGGCTTCTCGGGCAACGGCATGACCTTCGGCACCGTCGCGGGGATGATGCTCTCCGAGGCGGCGCTCGGCCGCTCGACGCTCTGGACGGACCTCTACGAGGCCACCCGCATGAAGGTGCTCGGCGCGGTGAAGGACATGCTGGTCGAGAACGTGGACTACCCCGTCCACCTGATCGGCGACCGGCTCGCGGTGCCCGACCGCACCGCCGATGACCTGGCGCCCGGCGAAGGGGACGTGGTGCTGGTAGGCGGGCGCAAGCTCGCGGTCTACTGCGACGAGCGAGGCACCCTCCACGGGCTGAGCCCGGTGTGCACCCACATGGGCTGCCACGTGGCCTGGAACACCACCGAGAGGAGCTGGGACTGCCCCTGCCACGGGGGCCGCTTCGACGCGATGGGGCAGGTGCTCAACGGCCCGCCGGTGCAGCCGCTGGAGGCCCGCCCCATGACCGAGCCCACCGGCGCCCTGGTCGTCGACGAGAACGCCGAGCCCACCGGGGCGCTCACCTGATTCTACCCGAGCGCGGTGGGTTCGAGGTCTTGCGGCTTGCCCGCGAGCTCCTCGTCGGTGAGCCGCGCGTACACCTCGACGAGGTTGCCGTCGGGGTCTTCGAGCCAGAGCTCGTGGAGGGGCGTTCCGCGCCACGTCGTCCGCGGCGGCTTGTGCACGGTGGCACCAGCCTTTGTCGCCAGCTCGTAGGCTCGGACGACCGCGCGCTTGTCGGCGACGCCGATGCCCAGGTGGTAGAGCGTGTCGTGGTGCAGCTCCCTCCCGTCGGCGACGACCACCACGAAATTGGTGTGAAGCTCCTGGCGGACGAAGGTCGCGTACCGATGGGTCCACTCCTTCGGCGGAGCGCCTAGCAGCCAGCTATAGAAGCGGGCGCTCCTCGCCAGGTGCTTCACCCTCACGCTCGCGTGAAACTCCTCCGGTCGGGGCCCCTCCGGCACGTCGAGGAGCGCATCGAGCACCTCGAGCCTCCCCTGGATCTGCTCCCTCGCCGCTCGGAAGCGCCCGAGCATCTCCTCTCGTGAGAGCGACGGGTCCTTGCTGGCCGGGTCGGGGATGGGCCAGTGCAGCCGTCGGGCGCTGCCCAGGAAGACCGGGCAGACCTCCTCCGCGCAGAGCGTGATGACGGTGCCCACGGTCGCCGGGTCGATGGTCTCGACGGACTTCGAGCGGTGGCTCGAGAGGTCGACGCCGACCTCGCTCATCGCCTCGATGGCGTAGGGGTTTACCTGGGAGGGCTCGCTCCCGGCGCTCTGCACGGTGATCCGATCGCCGAAGAGCTTGCGAGCGAGCCCCTCGGCCATCTGGCTTCGAGCGGAGTTCGCGACGCAGAGAAAGAGGATGCTTTGGCCGGCGGTCATGGCGGGGTCTCCGGGGTTTCAGACCGACGGGGTGGCGGGGAAGTAGCGCTTCTGCGCCCAGAGGGAGACGTTCACGAGCCCGATGAGCACGGGGACCTCGACGAGCGGGCCGATGACGGCGGCGAAGGCCGCGCCGCTGTGGATGCCGAAGCTCGCGATGGCGACGGCGATGGCCAGCTCGAAGTTGTTCGACGCCGCCGTGAACGAGAGCGTCGCGGTCTGCTTGTAGTCGGCGCCGACGCGGCGGCTCATGAAGAACGAGACCGCGAACATCACCACGAAGTAGATCAGCAGCGGCACGGCGATGCGGAGCACGTCGAGCGGGAGCTGCACGATGGCCTCGCCCTTGAGCGAGAACATCACGACGATCGTGAAGAGCAGCGACACCAGCGTGATGGGGCTGATGCGCGGGACGAAGACCTTCTCGTACCAGTCGCGGCCCTTCGCGCTCACCAGCACGCGACGGGTGAGGAAGCCCGCGGCGAAGGGCACGCCGAGGTAGATGGCGACGCTCTTCGCGATCTCGCCGATGCCGATGTGCACGATCGCTCCGGAGAGGCCGAGCCAGGTCGGGAGCAACGTCGCGAAGAAGTACGCGTAGACCGAGAAGAAGAGCACCTGGAAGATGGAGTTCAACGCGACGAGCCCCGCGCAGTACTCCGTGTCTCCCTTGGCGAGGTCGTTCCAGACGATGACCATGGCGATGCAGCGGGCGAGCCCGATGAGGATGAGCCCGAGCATGTACTCGGGCTTGTCGCGCAGGAACACCACCGCCAGCCCGAACATCAGCAGCGGCCCGATGATCCAGTTCTGCACGAGCGACAGGGTCAGCACGCGCGTGTTGCGGAAGACCTTCCCGAGCTCCTCGTAGCGAACCTTCGCGAGCGGGGGGTACATCATCAGGATGAGCCCCACCGCGATGGGGATCGACGTCGTACCCACGCTCATGCGGTTGATCGCGGCGGGGACCCCCGGTGCGATGAAGCCGAGCGCGACGCCGACGCCCATGGCGAGGAAGATCCAGAGCGTCAGGTAGCGGTCGAGGAAGGAGAGCTTGCCGACGATGCCGGTGGTGGGCTTCTGCATATCAGTCCACCGGGAGGGTATAGGGACTTGAGCCCCCTGGAAGGGTATTGCTCAGCTCGGAGGTGCCATCGTTCAGGGCTGCGCGGGCTCTCCTTCCGATGCGGCCGATGAGGATGAGCACCAGCGCGACGGCCTGGGCGAAGACCAGCAGCACCAGCCACGGAGAGGCCCCGGTGAGCCCGGCGAGGGTGATGCGCCCGTAGGCCCCTACCCGGGAGAGCGTCGGCATGATGATCGGCTGCAGCAGCCCGAAGACCATGGCGCCTACGAGGAGGCCGGAGAGCCCCGCGATCCAGGCGTCGAGGCGCCCCTCGCCCGCCTCGGCGACGACGGTGCCGGGGCAGTAGCCCGCGGTGGCCATGCCGACGCCGAACACCACGCCGCCCACGAGGTTGGCCAGCACCGAGGTCGGGGGCACTGGGGCGCTGGCCGCGAAGCCGGCGTCGAGCCCGACCTGGATGGCGAAGGCTCCCACCACCAGCGCGGTGAGCATGAAGCGCATCACGGTCATGTCGCGGAAGCGATAGACGTTCACGATGCGGGCGTAGTGGGTGAGCCCGGCCTTGTGCAGCGCCCATCCGAAGAGGAAGCCCAGCACCAGCGGCCTGATCACGTCGAGCATCAGCGCCCCCTCCCCCGGTACCAGAGCCACGCGGCGGGAATGCCCCCGGCGAACATCCCTGCCATGAAGACGAAGGCCCCCGGGGAGAGCGCAGCGCCCCCGGAGATGGCCAGGCCGCTGGTGCATCCTCCCGCGATGCCCGCGCCTACCTGGACGAGCACCGCGCCCGCGAAGGCGATGCCCAGCCGCAGCGCCCTGCTCGGGCCGTAGCGCTCCTGCCACTGGGTGTCGGGCAGCCAGCGCCAGCGGGCCTCGCCAGAGAGGCGGCTGGAGGCGAAGGAGCCGACGAGCAGGCCGACGACCAGCCAGACCTGCCAGGTGATGCCCGGGCTCATCACGTAGCGGTAGTACAGGCTGGTGGGGAAGAGCCACCGCCCTGGGTACGCCGCGAGCTTGTCGAAGGCGCCCGATGCGGCGAGCGGACGGCCGCAGAAGACCTCGGAGTACGCGACCACGAGGCCGAGCAGCGCGCCCGCGGCGTAGGGGCTCCAGGTCTTCTCCCGCAGCCACGCGCTGAAGGGACGACGGGCGACGGAGCGCTCTCTGCGGACGACGAGGTAGAGGGCGATGGAGAGTAGCGCCGCGAGCGCCGCGAGGACGCGATCGGGCGTCTGGCTAGGCCTCGCTGGAGGCGCCGGAGGGGTCGGAGGAGCCGGAGGAGCCGTAGGGCCCGGTCGCTGCTCGGTGGCGAGGTAGCGCTCGGCGCGAGCCTGGGCGTCGGAGGGATGGCAGCCCGCGCAGGAGACGGAAGGATCGACCAGCGGAGAGCGCAGCCCCCGGTGCGCCTGCGCCTTCTCTGGAGCGGCCGGGTCGCCCCCGTGGCACGAGCCGCAGAGGTCACCGAAGCCGTGGTCGACGTGCCAGGGCTGCGCGCTCTGCAGCACCGGACGCAAGCCGTGCGTCTCGTGGCAGCTCACGCACGACGAAGCGTTGGAGGTGCACTGCGCTCGGGCCGCCGAGGGCCACGCCAGGGCAGCGATTACCGTGACGAGTAAGAGCAGGAGACGCACGCCCGCCGAATCGCAGCTTTCGTGCCGTCGGCGGGTTCAGTCTCCGGGGGGAGCGTCGCGCCAGGCGCGCACCCGGTCGGCGAGCCAGGGGCCGTCGTCGAGGGGCAGGTCGTGGCCCGCGCGGGGGTGCTGCACCAGCGGCGCGCCGAAGTGCTTCGCCAGGCGCTCGCCGCACACCGGGTGGGCCAGCGGATCGCGCGCTGCGGTGACCACCAGCGTGGGCACGGCGAGGCGGGCGGGCGCACGGAAGCGCGTCGCGGCTGCCAGTTGTCGCACCAGCGTCCCGACGGGCGTCGGCCGCTCCTGGCCGTAGCGGGACCACTCCCTGGCCACGAGGTCGAGGTCAGGCGCGAGGCGGGTGGTGAAGCCCAGCACGATGCGCTCGCGCTCCACCGGGTCGCGGGTGCGCGCCGCGGCCACGATCTGCGGGACGATCGCGAGGTCCATGCGGTCCCAAGGGCGGGAGAGGTTTCCCGCGGAGGTGTTCACCAGCACCACGCGGCGGAAGTCGTCGGGGTGGTCGGCGGCCCACTGCATGGTGACCATGCCCCCGAGCGAGACGCCGAGGAGGCTCCAGGGGCCGGGGTGCTCCTCTCGGAGGCGCAGCCAGCGGGCGCGGGTGTCCTCCATGATCCCCCGGACGGTGGTGGGCGACGGCCTCTCGTGCTCGGTGCCCGCTCCGGGGAAGTCGATGCCGTGGGCGGTGGCGTCGCCCAGGGTCTCGGAGAGCACCTGGTTGAAGCGCCCGTTGTGACGTTGCTCGCGGGCGAGGCCGCGGAGGAGGAGCCAGCGTTCCATGGAGGGGGTGCGTTTACGAGGGGGTGTATGCGAGCCGCTACCGGGGACCGGGAGACTCGACCGGGGGAGGCGGATGCGGGTGAACCGTCGGCATGCCCCCAGGCGGCGGAGGCAACGGGTGCGTCGGCGGCGGTGGAGGCGGAGGCTGCGGAGGCGGAGGCGGCGGAGGATCGGGGTTCACCGCCATCGGGCCGCCCTGGGGGTGCATCTGCGGCTGCGGCGGAGGCACGGGCTGCACCGGGGCGATGGCGCCGCTCGGCTGCATGGGCGGGGGCTCCGGGCTGGTGATGGGGACGGCGCCCGCGGGGCCGATCTCGGCGCGCGTCGGGGTGATGAGCCCGAGGCCGACGGCGATCTCCCTCAGGCCATCGGCGAGGCGGCTGCCGTCGAGGGCCCTGGCGGCGTTCTCGCCGTGGGTGGAGAGCCGCTCGTGGCGCTCGGCGGCCTCGGGGGCGGTCGCGTTGCAGCCGTCGAGGACGACCCCGCTGGCGAGCAGCGCCGCGAGGCTGGGCAGCGCAGAACTCCGGGCGGCGGTGCGAGGACGACGATGTTGCATACGGCTATGACCCCTTCGACGCGGGACGACGCCGGGATCTTGGCGTGAGCGCGGGGTCGATGGCAAACCTCGCGGTCGATGGGACGATTCGACGACCGCGCGACCCGGCCTGCCCGGGGGCCGAGGGACCTGCTCCGATGGCGCCTCGACAAGCTCCGAGGGGTCGGCGCCTCCGGGGAGAGGGACGAGATCGCGGGGGCGCCGCGGCGGGAGAACGACGGCGAGGCGCTGCGCGGGCCTGAGTCCTCGCTCACCTGGATCGGCCACGCCAGCTTCGCCCTGCGCCTCGGCGGGCGGATGACGGCGATCGACCCGATCTGGTCGGAGCGCATCCAGGGGGTGGTTCCGAGGCTGGTGCCGCCGGGCGTGGCCTTCGAGGCGACGCCGCCCATCGAGACGGTGCTGGTCTCGCACAACCACTACGACCACCTCGACCTGCCGACGCTCAGGCGCATCGGACCGAAGGCGCGCTACGTGGTTCCGCTGGGCAACGCCGCGGTGCTGCGCGAGGCGGGGCTCACCGAGGTGGTGGAGCTCGACTGGTGGCAGACGCACCGCGAGGGCGACGTGGAGTACACCCTCGTCCCGGCGCGCCACTGGTCGATGCGCATGCCCTGGAACCGCAACGACATGCTCTGGGGCGGCTGGGTGATCCGCGGCCCGGAGGGGGTGGCGTACCACTCCGGCGACACCGCGGCCTTCGAGGGCTTTACCGAGATCGGTAAGCGCTGCGGCCCCATCGACTGGGCGATGCTCCCCATCGGCGCCTACGAGCCGCGGTGGTTCATGGAGCCGCAGCACATGAACCCCGACGACGCCGTGGCGGCCTTCGAGGCGCTTGGCGCGCGCACCTTCGTGGCGATGCACTGGGGCACCTTCAAGCTGACCGACGAGCCGCTGCACCAGCCGCCCGCGCGCACCCGGGCGATCTGGGCCGAGCGCTCCTACGACCCGGCGCGGCTGTGGATCATGGACGTCGGCGAGACCCGGCCGCTCTCAGCCGAAACGCGCGCCTAGCGACTCGGCGCGGGCGAGGATGCCTGCCTCGTCCGATGGATCCCACCCGAGGCCGATGACCCGGTCGCTGGCCCACACGTCCCAGACCTCCTCGGGGACCTCGACGGTTCCGCGGTGGCCGCCCACGACGATGGCCCTCGGGCCGGCGAAGGCGATCACGTCGGCGAGCAGGTCGGCGTCCTCGTCGAGGGCCGCGCGGGAGATGGAGACGTAGGCCGCGACGGCTCCGGTGGTCGGGTCGATCGAGCGCACCCGCGGAAACTCGAAGGCCTGCGCCGCGGTGAGGTCGCGCACTCGGGGCTCCGGCGAGCCGTCACGCCAGCGCCAGCCGTCGGGCTGGCGGACGAGCAGGCCGCCCATCGCGCTCAAGGGAGGTGCCATGGCGGCGCTCTCTACCTCGTTCGCGAGGCGGGCGAAACCCTCTCAGCCGCCGGTGGGGTCGAAGCCGCCGCGGTCGGGATGCACCGCCGACACCCCGCCCCGGGGCTGCACCCGGCGCTGCGGAGGAGGCGGCGCGGGGGGCGTCGGGGGCGGCGTGGGGTCGGTGCGTCGGGCGCCTCCGTCCACGTCGACCGGCGCCTCCTGCGGCACCGGCGGCGTCGGCTGCGTGGGAGCCCGGACCCCGGCGGTCTGCATCGGGACCTCGACCTCCACCACGGGCGCCTCTCCGGGCGCCTGGATGCGCGTCTCTGGCGGCGCCTCGATGAGCCCGAGGCCGATGCCCACCTCCCTCGCGGAGCGGCCGAGCTGGTCGCTGGCGAACTCCCGCTCGGCCTGCTGGCCGTGCTCGGTGAGTCGACGCTGGCGCTCGGCGGTCTGCGCGGGCGTGTCGCAGCCATCGATGACCACCCCGCTCGCGATGAGGGCGGCGAGGCTGGGGAGTGCGGTGCTCTGCGCGGCGGTGCGGGGTCGTCGGAGCGTCATGGCGGTCACTTCCCTTCGGCGGGGATCTTCGAGGTACCGGGCCGATGTTCGCGCGGCGGAGGGGCGCCTGGCAAACGCCCTACTGACGGCGGTACATCCGGTCGATGCGGCGCTCGGGGTCGTCGCGGTCGAGCAGCAGCAGCGTCGCGTAGAAGGCCCACTCGAAGGGCTTCATGGCCACGTAGACGGCGTCGGCCATCCAGGTGCGGGTGATGTAGCGGCTCACGGGCCACCCGAGGCGGTCGTAGGTGGCGCGGGCGAGGCGGCCGAAGCGCGGCCATCGGGCGTGCAGAAGGTCCTCGAAGGCGTTGGCCACCGCGAGCTGGCGGTTGACCACGATGGGGTGGCCGTTGCGCTCTCCCATGCGCTCGGGGCGCACCAGCGAAGGGGTGCCCCGGGCCGCGACGGTGCAGAGGTAGTGGCAGTCCTGCACCACGATGTGCTGGACCGGCAGCCGCGAGAGAGCATGGCCGCAGGTCTCGGTGAACACGTCGAGCGCGGCCGTGGGGCGGTGGTGAAGCGCGGCCATCACCACGGCGTAGGCGCCTGCGAGCACCGGCGTCGAGGCCAGCGAGGCGAGCAGCGTGGGGCGGTGCGCGGGCGCGTCGGCGGTCGGAGGCACCGCCGCGGTCGAGGCGCGGTACACGGCGTCCGGCGAGGGATCGACGACGACCAGGGCGTCGGCGCCCCGGCGGCGGAGGCGCGCGACAAGCTCGTGGGCGTAGAGCCCGATGGTCACGAAGGGCCCCACCAGCGGGAGCGTGAAGGGGAAGATCGCGAGGCCCCAGAGCAGGTCGGCGCACTGCACCGCGATCAGGAGCTGAAGCCCGACGCCCACCAGAAGGAGCGAGTGCACCAGCAGCTCGGCGCCCGCGCGGAGCTTCGCCGGGCGGCGGCGCGACACCACGAAGGCCAGCGCGGTGAGCGCGTGGAGCACCACCAGCCCGACGGCGCCACGGCTCCCGAGCACCCTGAACATCGACGGCCCCACCTCGCAGTTCGAGATGCGGCAGGTGGCGTCGAGCATCGCGTAGTTGATCGCGAGGCCCCACGCTGGGAGAAGCCCGAGCACCAGTCCATGGAAGGCAGGCAGGTACGGCGCTCGACCCCGGTCTCGGATGCCCTGGTAGAGCTTGAGGCAGGCGATGGCCCACCCGGCCAGGGCCAGCAGCCCGAGGATGGTCCAGAGGGCGCTGACGAAGCCCGGGTGGAGGAGCCCGAGGAGCCCCGTCAACCCGGCGGCCAGCAGCTGCCCCAGCGGCGCGCCGTAGCCCGTGGCCAGCAGCGCCGCGAGGCCGATGTCTCCCACCCACGCCCATGACCGGGCCCGCGAGCCAGCTTCCATGCGCCGACGGTACGCCCGTCCGGGCGTGGCCTCACGCCGTCGCAGGGTCGACGGTCATGGGAGCAGCCCGAGCGGTCGCCTTGGGTCGACGTCCGGCGAGGCCTCCGGGCCCGCCGTGAGCGGCGTCGCCACCCCGTAGTTGCGGTCGATCTGGTTGCGCAGCCGCTGCTCCGCCCGGAACCACCCGCGGCGGATGGGATCGTCGGTGCATGTCGAGAGCTCGGCGCTCCCCGGGGGCGCTCCCCAGCGCAGCTCGACGCAGTGGTAGGGGTCGAAGGAGAGCGAGAAGAGCCGGTCGAGCACCGTCTCGAGAGGGAGCGTCACCGTCGCGCCCGCGCTGTTGACGTAGCGGGTCTCGCACCCGGGGCGGGCGACCTCCTCCCGCCACGCCGCCCTCAAGCGCTCGACGAGGGCGGGGTCGCCCGCGCTCGCGGCGACGGCGTCGTGGAGCTCGCGCACCGCGGCCTTGAGCCGGGCGTCGCGGGAGGGGGTCGACCAGGTCTCCCAGTCGCCGGTGGTGCCGTAGATGTTCCATGGGAGAGAGCCCGGGTGGGGCCGGCGCTGGATGCCCGCGGCGAGCGAGGCGTCCACGGCCTCGGCGCGGTCGGCCACGTCGCGGCAGAGCGAGGCGACCTGCTCCCGGAGGTCGAGCACCGGGTCGACCACCGCCCCCGCGGAGGCGAGCCGATGGCGCACCCACTGGTGGTAGGTGACCCGCGCGGGCGCCCCGGCGTCCGGGTCGGGCGCCGCGGGCTGCCACGCGGCGGGGCTCCACTGCGACGCTCCGTCGAAGCCCGGGATCTCGTCGTTACCTGCCCGGGTAAGATGCTCCCCGTCCCAGCGCAGCGGGCGGAAGTTCTGGAAGCCTCCGCCGAGGCTGCGGGTACCGATGGCGAAGGCCTCCCCGAAGCGCTTGTAGGTGAGCGACCCGTCGGGGTGGCCGTCGATCAGGTAGACGGTTCCGTCGGGGCGCACCTCGATCACCACCAGCACGTGCCCGTTGGGGTCGTAGTAGGCCGTCCCAGGGCGCACGGCGCCGCGGTCGATGCGCGGGGGATAGAGGTCGCCCCCGGGCGCGTCGGGAGACACCCGGTACATCCCCGAGTGTACGTCGTCGACCATGGTCCTCAGCGCCGCGCGGGCGGTGCGAAACTCCGTCCAAGCGCGCCACCGCGAGGGCCGCACCCGGAGCATGTAGCGGGGATCGTCCCCGTTGCCTCGCACCCTGGCCACGTAGCCGAAGGGCAGCCTGCGCTTGAAGGCGAAGTAGGCCCGGAGGATGTACGGCAGGTCGGCGCAGTCGACGGTGAGCGAGAGCCTCCGGTCGGAGGAGGCGTCGAAGAGGGTGTTGGCCGAAGGGTCGCCGAGGCAGCGGTCGAGCCGGCGGCAGCGGCGCTGCGCGATCGCCTCGCCGAGCCGGGCCACGAAGGCGCTGTACTCGCCTTCCATCCGGTCGTTCCAGGTGTTGACCGCGGCCCAGGAGTCACGGAGCGGGAGGTCGAGCGTCGAGCGGCCAGGCGGGGCCTCCGCCGAGGCGTCCATCGGCGGCAGCGGGGCCTCTGGGACGTCCACCGGGGCGGCCGCGTCGGGCGCCTCGGCCGGGGCGGCGACGTCGACCGTGGGCTCGTCGACCCGGTCGGGCGCCGCGACCCGAGGGGGGCGGCGGCAGGACGCGAGCAGGGTGAGCATCAGCGCGGCGCACGCCTTCACTTGCCTGGACAATGCGTCTGTTTTAGTGAAGCCATGTGGACATCGATCGCTCACGTTGGACGCACCTGAAGGCGCTGGAGGCGGAGAGCATCCACATCATCCGGGAGGTGGTGGCGGAGTTCGCCAACCCGGTGATGCTCTACTCCATCGGCAAGGACTCGGCGGTGATGCTACGGCTCGCGCTGAAGGCCTTCCACCCGGCGCCGCTGCCCTTCCCCCTGCTGCACATCGACACGACGTGGAAGTTCGGGGCGATGATCGAGTTTCGCGACCGCTTCACCCGCGAGCTGGGGCTCGACCTGCGGGTGCACACCAACGCCGAGGGCCTGGCGCAGGGGATCAACCCCTTCGACCACGGGAGCTCGCGGTACACGCAGGTGATGAAGACCCAGGGCCTGCTCCAGGCGCTGGAGGCCGGCGGCTACGACGCGGCCTTCGGCGGGGCGCGACGAGACGAGGAGAAGTCTCGCGCCAAGGAGCGCGTGTACTCCTTCCGCGACGGCCGCGGGCAGTGGGACCCGAAGAGCCAGCGCCCCGAGCTCTGGAACCTCTACAACGGCCGCGTGCGCCGGGGAGAGAGCATCCGCGCCTTCCCCCTCTCCAACTGGACCGAGCTGGACGTCTGGCAATACATCTACCTGGAGGGCATCCCCATCGTGCCGCTCTACTTCGCGGCCGTGCGGCCGGTGGTGGAGCGCGAGGGCTCGCTCATCATGGTCGACGACGACCGGATGCGGCTGCGGCCCGGGGAGGCGCCGCAGATGCGCAGCGTGAGGTTTCGCACGCTGGGCTGCTACCCCCTGAGCGGGGCGGTGCCCTCCACGGCCGCGACGCTGCCGGAGATCATCCGGGAGATGCTGCTGGCGCGAAGCTCCGAGCGGCAGGGTCGCCTCATCGATCATGATGAAGACGCCTCCATGGAACTGAAGAAGCGCGAAGGCTACTTCTGACATGAACGAGCACGGAGAGATCGAGCGCGATGTCGAGGCGTGGCTCGCGCGGCACGAGCAGAAGCAGCTGCTGCGCTTCGTCACGGTGGGCTCGGTGGACGACGGCAAGAGCACCCTCATCGGGCGCCTGCTGCACGACGCCAACGGCGTCTACGACGACCAGCTCGCGTCGGTGAGGCGCGCGAGCGCGAGGGGCGCCATCCACGACAGCGCCAACGACGTCGAGGAGATCGACTTCTCGCTCTTCACCGACGGGCTCAAGGCCGAGCGCGAGCAGGGCATCACCATCGACGTGGCCTACCGGTACTTCACGACCCCCTCGCGGAAGTACATCCTCGCCGACACCCCCGGGCACGTGCAGTACACGCGCAACATGGCCACCGGGGCCTCGACCGCGGACGTCGCGCTGATCCTTCTCGACGCGCGCCTCGGGGTGCAGCCGCAGAGCCGGAGGCACGCGTACATCGCCTCGCTGCTGGGCATCCCCAACCTGCTCGTGTGCGTCAACAAGATGGACCTCGTGGGCTACGACCCGGCGGTCTTCGAGCGGCTGAGCGGGGAGTTCGGCGGCTTCGCCAGGAGGCTCGGATTTCGGGACGTGAGCACGCTGCCGGTGAGCGCCCGGCGCGGCGACAACGTGGTCGCCCGCTCGCGCAAGACGCCCTGGTACGACGGCCCGACGCTGCTGGAGTACCTGGAGCGCGTCCCGGTGGGTGCCGCGCTCGACCACGCCCCGATGCGCTTCCCGGTGCAGCTCGTGCTGCGCCCCCACCTCGACTACCGCGGCTTCGCGGGGCAGGTGGCCTCCGGGGCGCTGAGGCCGGGCGACCGGGTGCGGGTGCTCCCCTCGCGCAGGGAGACCACCGTGCGCTCGATCGACGCCTGGTCGGGCGAGCTGCCGGTCGCCTACGCCCCGATGAGCGTGACGGTGCGCCTCGCCGACGAGGTGGACGTCTCCCGAGGCGACATGCTGGTCCCCGTCGGGGCGGAGCCTCGGGTGGTGGAGCGCGCCGTGGCCGACCTGGTGTGGATGAGCGAGCGCCCGCTCGACCTGCGTCGAGCCTACCTGGTCAAGCACACGACCCGGGTCGTCTCCGCCAGGATCGAGCGGGTGCTTGGGCGCACCGACCTTGAGACCCTGGAGACGCTCCCCGCGGAGGGGATGAGCCTCAACGACATCGGGCGCGTGGTGCTCTCGTGCAGCCGCCCCCTCTTCGTGGACGCCTACGCCGCCAACCGGGTGACCGGGGCCTTCATCGTGATCGACGCGCTCAGCAACGACACGGTGGCCGCGGGGATGCTGCGAGACGACGCGGTGCCGCCGGCGCTGGCCTCCGGGCGCAGGGCGACGTCGCAGGTGGACCACTGGGAGCGGCGGCGGCGGCTCGGCCACGCGGGCGCGGCGCTCTGGGTGCCGGACACCGGCGAGGCCGCGAGGTCGACGGCGGTGGCGCTGGAGCGGGCGCTCTTCGACGCGGGCGTGGTGGCGACGCTGGTGGAGGCCGAGGCGGGCGCCGCGGCGCTGGTGGCCGCCGGGGTGGTGGCCGCGGGCGTGGTGGCGGTGTGCCTGGCCGCGGGCGCGAGCGAGGCCATGGCGGACGCGCTGCGGCACGAGGTGGGTGAAGACACGTTCATTCGAGTAGAGGACGCCGACGGGGCGCTGGCGACGCTGAGGGCGCGGGGGCTCCTGGGGTAAGGGGAGCCCCGGGGAGGGGATCAGCCCGCGCGCTCGGCGGGCATCTCCGTGGGCCAGGTGAAGCGGAAGCACGCCCCCTCGCCCTCGGCGGACTCCACCCAGGCGCGGCCGCCCATCGAGGCGACGATCTTGCGCACCACCGAGAGGCCGATGCCCGTCCCCTCGACCTCGTCTCGGGGCTTGAGGGTCTGGAAGATCGTCCAGATGCGCTCGTGGTAGGCGGGCGCGATGCCGGGGCCGTTGTCGCTCACGGAGAACTCCCAGAACGCCCCCGCCTCGCGCCCGCCCACGCGCACCGCGGCCTCGGGCCCGGCGTGCTTCAGGGCGTTGCTGATGAGGTTCATGAACACCTGCTGAAGCGGCACCCTGGCCGTGCGCAGCACCGGCATCCCAGGGTCGACGGTGATCGCCGCGCTCGACGGCGGGGCGAGCAGCTCGATGGCCTCGGCGAGCAGCGCCCCCACGTCCACCTCGCTCACCTCGCGCCCGGTCCGGCCCGCGCGGGAGTAGCTCAGGATGCCCTCGATGAGGTCCTCCAGGCGGCGCACCCGGCGGCGGAGCATGGAGAGGTGCGCCCGGGCGGCGTCCGTGACGTGCTCGCCGAGGTCCTCCTCGATCCACTCGGAGAGCGCCGCGATGCCACGCAGCGGGGCCTTGAGGTCGTGCGAGGCCACGTGCGCGAAGCCGTCGAGGTCGGCGTTGCTTCGCTCCAGCGCCGCGATGAGCCCCTCGGCGCGCGCCACGGCCCCCTGCGCCTCGCGGTAGAGCAGCGAGTTGTCCACCGCGGCCGCCGTGCGCAGCGCGAACTCCTCGACGAGGCGGAGGTCCGCCGGGCCGAGGGTGCGGCCGGATACGTCGGTGACCAGCGAGAGCGCGCCGACGATGCGGTCGCGCACCTTCAGCGGGACGATCATCGCCGAGCGCACCCCGAGCGCCCTCAGCACCCGGAGCTGGTCGTCGTCGACCGCGACGCTGGCGAGCACCGCGTCGTCCACGTTCGGGAGAAAGACCGCCTCGCCGGTGAGCATCATCCGCGCGACGCCGAGGGGCTGCTCGGGCCCCAGCAGGTGCCGCTCGTGGAGCTGCCGGGCGAGGGCCTCCTTCTCAGGGTCGACGTTGGCGACCGCCACGCGCCTCGCGGTGCGGCCGTCCTCCGAGACGTACACCCCGCAGCCGTCGCAGAGCGCAGGGACCGCGAGGCGCACCGCGCGACGAAGGGTGTCCTCGTAGTCGAGCGTGGACGCGATCTCCCGGCTGGCCTCCAGCAGGAAGCGCTGCCGCTCCTCAGCGCGCCTCTGCTCCGAGAGGTCTCGGATGTAGCCCGCGAAGAGGATGCCCGCGCGCCCCGTCACCACCGCGATGGCGAGCTCCACCGGGAGCTCGGTGCCGTCCGAGCGCTGGGCGGTGAGCGTGACGCGCCGGCCCAGGATGGTCGGCTGCCGGGTGGCGACGTAGCGGGAGAGGGCCGCCCGGTGGGCCTCGCGGAAGCGCTCCGGGATGATGAGCTCCGCCAGCACACGGCCCATCGCGGAGGCGCGGGAGTACCCGAACACCTGCTCCGCGGCGGGGTTGAACTCCCGCACTCGCCCCTCCTCGTCCATGACGATGATCGGGTCGAGGGCCGCCCCGAAGACGGCGACCTGCAGCGCCTCGAGGTCGGGCATGGACAGTCGAGCGGCCAGGCCCTCGATGGACTTCTCCATGCTCATTCGTACCACCCGCCGCGGACGGATCGCGCCGCTCCCGCCCAGCTTGAGCAGGGTCGGCGCAACCCGGGCCCGCGCTCCGACACCCGCTTCATCCATCGAAAACGCCTTCTTCTATAGCGTTTTAGGCTGACGGCACAGGCGCTGCTCAGGGGCGTAGCCACCCCATGACGAGCCGCGACTCCACCGACCCGATCGCTCCACGCCGGAGCCTGGTTCCCTTCCTCGCCGTCTCGCTCGACGCGGACGCCGCCACGCTGCGCCGGGAGCTCGAGACCCTCCAGCGCTCGGCCCGCGACGCCTGGCGGCTGCGCCGAGAGCTCGCCGCGTTCTTCCTGGTCACCATCGCCCTCTTCGGGGTCTCGCAGGTGGTGCGCGAGCTCATCCGCCCCGACCTCCCTCCGCTCGCTCAGATGGGCTACTCGTGGGGCTTCCTGCTGCTGCTCCTCGCCCCCATCGGGTGGTTCGTGCGCCGGCAGCCGCTGCCGCTGAGCGCCCTCGGGGTCACCACCAGGGGCGCCCGGGAGAGCCTGCGCGAGGCCTCGGTGATCGTCCTGGGCATCGCCGTCGCCGCCTTCGCGCTTCGCGTCGGCCCCGCGCTGCGCGGCGAGCCGTGGCTCGACTGGGGCTCCGTCGCCGCCTACTCGCGAGGGGAGTTCGCGCTCTTCCTCCTGGCCTACGGGCCGCACTGCCTCCTCCAGGAGTTCATCGCGCGCGGGGTGATCCAGACCTCGCTCGAGCGGCTGCTCCCCGCCGACGCCGGGCCGCTCGCCCCGGTGGGCGTCACCTCCGTCCTCTTCGGCGTCTTCCACCTCTACGTCTCGCCCGGCTTCGCGCTCATCACCTTCGTCGTGAGCACGCTCCTCGGGGCCTTCTACGCGCGGCGCCGCACCCTCCTCGGGGTCACCGCCGTTCACGCCGCCCTCGGCCTCGCCAGCGTCGCCGTCGGCCTCAACTGAGCGCCTCTCCCAAACAACGCACCCGCGAGGTCCGCCATGCGCATCGCCATCATCAGCACCTACACGCACCCGACCCGGCTCCCGAAGAAGGAGCGCTCCGTGATGCAGTCCGCCGTCCCCGAGCTGCTCGCCGGGCTCTGCCCCCCCGACGCGGAGATCGAGCTCTACAACGAGAAGGAGGTCGACGTCCCGCTCGACCGCGACTGGGACCTCGTCCTCTTCTCCTACCTCCACGCCTACTACGAGCACACCAAGGTGCTCTCGACCCTCTTCCGCCGCCGCGGCATCACCACCGTCGCGGGGGGCCGCCACGCGGGGCACTTCGTCGACGACGCGCTACAGCACTTCGACGCCGTCGTGGTGGGCGACCCCGAGGCCAACCTCCCCGCCCTCCTCGCCGACTTCTCCCGCGGCGCGTTGAAGCCCCGCTACGACCTCCCCGCGGTGGCGCCCTCGGAGATCCGCGCGCCCCGCTACGACCTCATCGACTTCGGCCGCAACCCGGTGCGGGCGCCCGGCATCGAGGCCTCCCGGGGCTGCCCCTTCAGCTGCAACTTCTGCGTGCTCACCGGGCACGAGAAGTACCGCTACCGCCCGGTCGCCGACGTGGTGCGGGAGATCGAGACGAAGATGCGCTTCAACCGCACGACCTTCAGCGTGGTCGACAACGTCTTCACCTTCCTGGACAACAACCTCGGCGGCTCGCCCAGGTACCTTCGCGAGCTCTGCGAGGCGCTCATCCCCCTCGGCAGGCAGTGGGGCTGCGCCCTCACCTGGAACATCCTCGAAGACGAGGAGCTGGTGCGTCTGATGGCCCGCGCCGGGTGCCGGTACATCTACACGGGCCTGGAGTCCCTCAACCCCGACTCCCTGGCCGGGATGAACAAGGGGCAGAACAAGCTCGCGGGCCTGCGGGAGGTGATGCGCCGCACCTACTCCCACGGGATCCTGCTGTCCTTCGGGCTGCTGGTGGGCGCCGACGGCGACACCAACGAGTACCTCTGGCGCGTGCCCGAGTACCTCCACGAGCTGCGCTACGGCTCGGTGACCTTCCTCGGCATCGTGTGCCCGTACCCCGAGACGCCCTTCTTCGCGCAGGTGGCCTCCGAGGGGCGGCTGCTGCCTGGCGCCACCATCCGCGACTTCGACGGCTACACCCTCTGCCACCGCCCGAAGAACCTCCACCCCTCCGAGGCGATCGAGCACTTCCAGCGCCTCTGCGGGGAGATCGGCTCGCTCTCCAACGTCGCCCGGCACGTCTTCCACAAGCTGCCGCTGAGCAGCGCCCCCCGCTACAAGGCAGGCGTCCTGGTGTCGGCTCCGGAGGTGCTCAGCATCCGCGCCCCGCTGGGCAACCCCGCGCGCCGCTACCTCGCCGGCGCCGACCCCATCGAGGACTGGGACGCCCGCATGATGCGGGAGCTCGGCCTCGCGCCGCAGCGCATCGACGGGACGCAGTCGCTCGCCTCGGCCAGGGGCCTCGCCCGGGTGCAGCGGAGCCTCCGCAAGGCGCCCCTCGTCGCGGCCTGAGGAGACTCAGCGCAGCGCGCCGCGGATCGTCTCCAGAAGCTGCTGCCTGTGGAAGAGCTCGGTCACGTAGTCCATGCGGTCGGTCTCGAGCACCAGCGTGGGCGAGCGGTCGTAGCGAGCGAACCACTGCTCGTAGAGCCCGTGGAGCGCGCGAAGGTAGGGCGTGGGGATCGCCTGCTCGTAGTCCCGGCCCCGCATCCGGATGCGCTTGCGGAGGGTCTTCACCTCGCAGCGCAGGTAGATCATGAGGTCGGGCGGACGCAGCTCGCTGCGGAGCGAGGTGTAGAGGTCGGAGTAGGTCGCCCAGTCGCGGTCGTTGATGTGGCCCTGCTGGTGGAGGTACTGGGCGAAGATCTCCGCGTCCTCGTCCAGCGTACGGTCCTGCACCACGCCCCGGCCCGAGGCCTCGAGCTCGCGGTGGATCTTGAAGCGCTTCACCAGGAAGAAGAGCTGGCTGTTGAAGGCCCAGCGAGGCATGTCGGCGTAGAAGTCCGCGAGGTAGGGGTTCTCGTCGTGGGGCTCGAAGAAGGGCGTGAGCTCGAACTGCTGGCAGAGCCACTTCACCAGGCTCGATTTGCCAGCGCCCATGTTGCCGGCCACGGCGATGTAGCGGGGGGGTGCCATCGGTGGCCGCGAGGGTAGTTCCCCGAGCGCCCGCGCCGACAGTTTCCGACGCTCAGAGCGTGTTTGACCCTATTTCTCAGCGAACTCGCGTCTCTTCGCGATTTCACCGAGAAATAGGGTCAAACACGCTCTCAGTCGTCGTCGTCGTCGACCGCGACCTCGTCGGAGTCGGTGGACTCGTCGATGGTGCCGTCGAGCTCCACCCTACGCCGCCGCGACTGCGGGGCCTCGCGGCGCACCGCGCTCTCCGGAGCCACCGTGGACTCCGCCGCCGGGGCGAGCTCCACCCGGGTCGAGGTCGAGGGCGCCGTGGGCCGCGCGGCAAGCACCGGAGGGGCCGCCATCACCGGCGAGCTGCGCCGCGCCGTCGCGCGCTGCTGCCAGAGGCGGGCGAGCGAGGGCAGCACCGAGGCGCGCAGCATCCGCACCAACCCATCGGGCATCGAGAGCGCCTCGTGGCCGTCGTCGTCCAGCGGCGCCCCGAGGTCGCGCGCCCGCTGGAGCAGCTCCAGGACCCTGAGCATCCCCTGCTCCCTCACGGCGGCCAGGGTCGCCACGTCGAAGCGCGCGCCCAGCACCGCGGCAGCCCTCAGGGTCATCAGCTCCTCCGGGCCCATCGCATGGAGCGCCGCCGCCCACTGGCCCTCGTCCGCCGAGGCCGCGGGCGCCGCCGCGGCCGTCGCCACGACCTCCACCGCCCCGAGCTCCCTCGCGGTGTCGAAGAGCGCCTGCGCCTCCCCAGAGAGCGGATCGCCCGTGAAGCCCAGCACCACGGGCATCCGCAGCGAGCCCGGCATGGAGAGCCACCGTCGCAAGAGGGCCAGGGTCTCGTGGTCGGCGTGGTTCACCTGATCGAAGAGCAGGGCGCAGCCCGACGGGGTCTTCGCCGCGAGGCGGTTGATGGCGCGGGCCAGGGCCTCGGGGCGGGCTCCCTCGCCCACCCGCATCATGCCGATGGAGTCGATGGCGTGCTCCTCGCCGATCCACTGGAGGGCGCGCGAGGCCGCCTCTCGCAGCGGCCCGAGGGGCTTGGACCCCTCCTCGCAGCGCACCCTCAGCGCCGCCCATCCCGGCGGGATGGGCAGCACCATGGGCAGCTCGCCCCGCACCAGCACCGGGTGCCCTTCGGTGAGGGCGCGCTGCATCGCGTGAGCGTCGAGTTGGTTCATGGAGGGTGGTTTACCCCTCGCGGCGGAAGATGTACCGCGGGGTGATCATCACGCCCCCTTCGCTCTGGGTCGGCAGGCCCACGGTGAGGCGCTCTCCCTCGACCTCGTACTGCACCGTCGAAGGAACATCCCTCGACCCGCTCGGGCACTGCGCCGTGAGCGAGAGCGGCGAGCGGGCCTCGCCGGGGTACGTCGCGGTGAAGCTGATGGGGATGTTCTGCGCGTAGCGGGCGCCGCTGGTCACCACGATGTTGATGGCGCTGGCGATGTCGACGATCACCCGCCCCGCCTCGGTCCAGAGCTGGCCCCGGCCGCGGAGGTTGGAGTTCGTGAGGCTGAGGGTGCCGATGGGCGTGCGGTCGGTGCTGGCCCAGTACTCGATGGCGATGAGCTCCCAGTGGGCCGCGGGGATGACTCCCCCCATGAGCATCGGCGGCGCCCCGATGCGCAGCGGGCTGGTGACCAGCGGCAGCGCGGTGGACGCGCCTGGCGGAGCGCAGGTGCCAGGGCGGTACATCACGTCGGTGGTCTCGCGGATGGCCTCGTCGCAGAAGCGCTCCGGCGGGGGCGGAGTGACGTACGCGAAGTTGAAGCACATCTCGTCGGAGGTGCGCACCCCGGAGGTCACCGTGCGGCTCGTGGTGTTGTTGAAGCTGCAGCGGGTGATCACCCGGTCGCCCGCCTGGAAGGTGACCGGGGTGTCGTAGAAGAGCTGCGACTCGAAGCGCCATCCCTGCAGCGAGATGAGCGGCTCGACGGCCCCGGAGGCGCGCACGATGGTCTCCTCGAAGTCGGTGCCGAGCTCGTGCATGTGGGGCATCCCGGTGAGCAGCCGGGTGCCCGCGGTGAGGGTACACGCGCTCTCGGCGGTGCCTGCGCTGCGCGCTGGAATCGAGAAGCCCGTCGGGCCCATGGAGACCATGCCCCACTCGGTTCCGCCCGGTGGGGCGTGGAAGACACGGACGCCGGTGCTGTCGACGATGCCCGGGAGGTGGCGCCCGTTGTTGTAGTGGATCTGCATCACGTAGCGCTCCCCCGGAGAGACGCGCAGCCCGCCGTCGGGAAACTGCATCGCGTCCTGCCCCGGCGCCCAGGCGTACGCGTACTCGCTCCCCTCGGGCATGCTGTAGCAGGAGTACGGGGTGTTGGGAGAGCGGCGCCTCGGGTCGCGCAGCAGCACCACGTGATGCACCACCGCGGCCTGGTCGACGCGCACCTCGAAGCGGCGGATGAAGCGCGCCTCGGTCACCGGGGCGTCGAAGACGAAGCACTGGTAGCGGTCGGAGACGTCGGGGCCGACCGCGTAGCGGTTGGCCAGCAGGTCGAAGTGCGGCAGGTCCGCAGGCGCCATCTCCGGCGAGCGGTACACCCCCGCTGAGGCGCGAAGCCCCGTCCCCGCGGGGGCAGTCTGCGCCCCGCAGGTGGCCCACTGCACGATGCTGCTGCGCACCTCGTCGGTCGGAGAGGGCGTGCCCGCCGGGGGCATCCGCCCGGTGATGAGGTTGGCCGCGATGCGGTCGACCCGGCGCATCCCCACCGCCCCGAGGAGGTTGGCGTCGTAGTCGAGCAGCGAGAAGGGCGCGCCGTAGCTGGGGGTGGCGCCGTGGCAGGTGCCGCACTGGCGCTGCACATGGCCTCGCATCTGGGAGTCCCAGAGCGCGCGGTCGGGGACGCAGGCGCCAGGGCCGGCGTCCGCGGCAGGGAGAGGATTACCATCGCTGGTAAAGCCCAGGTCGGTGGGGCTGGTGCCCAGGTCCGTGGGGGCGGCGCCATCACCGGCGCTGAGCACCGGTGTGTCGGCGGCTACGGCGGCGTCCGCAGGGGTGGCCGCGGTGGTGCCGCAGCCCGCGAGCACCGCGCCCGCGAAGAGTCCGAGTCCGACGTATCCCAGGCGGATGGAGGAGCGCATCGGGCGGGGAGACTACCCCGAAGGCTCGTTCCCCCTACAGGGCTGCTCACCGCCCCGCGGGGCCATGTCACCGTATCTCCACCCAAGCTCAGGTTGAGCTGCGTGGGGCGCAGGCACCCCGAGGCGCGCATCGCGGCGGAGTGGCACGATGGGAATCCACCGCGCGTACTGAACGATCGCGCGCGAACGACGACTTCGGAGATACTCTGCCTCCCCCACACGCAATGACCGATCCAACCTCACCCACGCCGCCGCCGACCCGCGGCATCGGGATCCTCGCGGGCGTCGGCGCATTCGCGGTGACGGGCATCGCCGACGGGATCGTCGCGCTCATGCGCTCGCCTCCGGGCTCGCTCGCGTCGTCGCTCAAGCCCGTGGTGGTGCTCCACTGCGTGGCTGTACTACTCACGGTAGGCCTCGGGTGGGGCCTGGTCGGCGAGCTGTTCGTCGCAGCGGGTCGACGCGTGGATCTCGTGCGGCGGCTCGGGCTCTGGATCGCCGCGGGTCCGTCCCGCTGGTTCGCGCCCGACGTGTCGGCCGCGCACACGCTCTTCAACGCCGCGATCGGCGTGTCGCTCACGGTGGGTCCGGTGTTCCCCGCGGTGTTCGTCGTGACGTCGCGCCTGCACGCGCGCACGCTCATGGCGCTCGCGGTGATGATCTCTGTCGTCGCGTGCATGGTCGCCGCGCTGGTGGTGATGCTGCTCGTCGCGCCGATCGCCGCTCGCGTGCTGCGCCGCCTGGGCCGCGCGGGCTCGCCGGGTGCGGTGCTCTGCTTCGTCGTGGCCGCACTCGTCGGGCAGGCAGTCCGCTTCTCCCTGATCAACTGGACGTGGCTGCGCGCCCTCGACTGGGGCGCGATCTCCGTGGCGATCGCGCTGCTCGTGGGCAACCTCGTGGCCCTCGCCGCGATCGGAGCGTGGCGCCACAGGCTCGGCCGCGCGGTGCGCCGGCGCAGCATCGGCCTCGTCGCGGGCGTCGCCGTGGCGGCCTTCGTCGCCTCGGCGCTCACCTTCGGCATGCGCCAGACGGTGGCGTCGACGATCTTTCACCGCAGCGTCATCACGCAGTATCTCGCGCGGGCACTGCAGCGAACGGTGGACTTCGACCGCGACGGCTACAGCGCGGTGTTCAACGGCGGCGACTGCAACGACCTCAACGCACGCATCCACCCGGGCGCCCTCGACGTGCCCGGCAACGGCATCGACGAGAACTGTTCAGAGCACGACGCGATCGTGCGCTCCGAGGAGGGCGACGGCGACTTCGCGGCGCTGCCCGAGGCATACTTGAACACGCGCCCGTCGTTCCTGCTGCTGTCGATCGACGCGATGCGACCCGACCACATGGGGGTGTACGGGTACCGTCGGCCGACGACGCCGAACATCGACGCGTTCGCCGCGGGGGCCGCGCGCTTCACCGACGCGTACTGCGCGTCGCCGCGCTCGCTGCGCTCGTTCGCGTCGATCTGGACGGGCCGCTATGCCTCCGAAGTGGAGTGGGGCAGTGACAACCAATTCCCTGCGCTTGAGGCGTCGAACGTGACGCTCGCGGAGCTACTCGCCGCGAGCGGCTACACCGTGGCGATGTTCAACAACGCCGACTACTTCAATCGCACCGTGGGCTTCTTTCAGGGCTTCAGCGAGACCCACGAGACCACGGGGTTCAAGGACGACGTGTGGCCCACCGTCGACAACGCCGCCGCGTGGCTGCGCGGCCGCGCGGAGGTGACGGCGCCCTTCATGCTGTGGGTTCACCTCATGGAGCCCCACGACCCGTACCGTGACCTCACCGAGCCGCGCGAATTCGGGCATTCGCTCGTCGATCGGTACGACGAGGAGATCGCGCGCGCCGACCTCGCGGCGAAGCGCATCCTCGACGCGGCCGACGCGCTGCAGGCCGCGCACCCCGAGCGCCCGATCGTGGTGATCGTGATCGGCGATCACGGCGAGGGGCACGGCGAGCACGGCGTGTGGCACCACTCGTTCGACCTCCACGACGAGGCGCTGCGCGTGCCGCTGATCGTGCGAGGCCCCGGCATCGCGCCCGGCCCGCGCCGCGCCCTCGCGTCGCTCATGGACCTTCACCCGACGATCCTCAACCTCGCGTCCCTCGCGCCGGGGGCGCCGCTGTCGTCGCTGAGCCTCGTGCCCCCGCTCATCAACGCCTCGATGCCGCTCGTGAGCGAGGGGTGGCGCGACCACCTGTACGCCGAGGTGACGCCTGACGGCCTGTACCCCAGCGAGCAGAAGGCGCTGTACGCGCCGCCGTTCAAGATCATCTGGGACATGCAGCGCGGCACATGGGAGCTCTTCGACATCGCGCGCGATCGCCGCGAGCTGCATAACCTCTTCGACGAACGCCCCGCCGATGCGACGCGAATGCGCGACCGGCTCCTCGCGTGGATCGAGGGGTCGCAGGCGGGGCGCTCGGCGCACATCGTCGACGCGTGTCGGCTGCACTCGCCGCCGCGTCCGCAGCACCCGCTCGGCGTGCGCTTCGGCGACGTGGTCGAGCTGATCGGATACGATCTGCCCGGGGGGAGCGTCCCGATCGGGGGCTCGGTGCGCATGACGCTGTACTATCGGGTGCTGCGCCGCACGTCGGAGCCGTATTGGATGAACGTCACGTTCCACCCTCGCGACAACGAGCCGATCTGGTCACATTTTCACGCCCGGCACTACCCCATCCAGGGGCGTTATCCGACGACGCAGTGGTCGCCCGGGGAGCTGCTGCGCGACGAGGTCTCGCTGTACGTGGAGCGCGAGCTGCGCCCGGTGCGACTGCAGGTGCGCTTCAGCGTCGAGAGCGACCGACCGGGGTCGCGCGTAGAGCCCTCGTCGCACGCGCTGCCCGACCGCACGATCGAGCTCGGCGACGTGGAGATCACCGCACCCGCGCCGTGAGCGCGCCGTGAGCCGCGTCTACCGCATTGAGTTTCGCTGAAGGCGGTTGTCGCCAGACCGCGTCATGAAGGAAGGGCCCTCGTCGAGGGTGGCGTCGCTCGGGAGGCTCACGTCGCCGACGTACATCCACGTGCCCACGGCGCGATCGGCCGTGAGCTCGAGCAGCACGAAGCCATTACGCGTGGCCTCAAGGTACTTCATGTGCGGCATCGCGCGACGCAGGGTCTCAGGGTCGGCGCCCTGCAAGAAGGGCAACGCGGGGGAGCTGATGCCTGGCGTGACAAGCTCGATGGCGACGGAGCCGCGACCGGTCATCGGGTCGTAGCGTTGAGGGTCGGTGGGGTCTTCGGTGAGGTCCATGGCGATCGACGCATGAATGTCACCCGTGAGCACCACGACATCGGAGACACCCATCGTGCGAATGGCGTCGAAGAGCCGCGCACGCGCGGCGGGATAGCCTTCCCAGACGTCGAGGTAGTCGAAGCCGAAGCCGCGAAACTGCCCGACGAGGACCTGCTGCCCGAGCACCTTCCATCGGGCGCCCGTGCGAGTCAGCTCGGAGACCATCCAGCGCTCCTGATCGGCGCCGAGTATCTGTCGTTGCGGATCGGCGGCGGCCTGTCGATCGCGCGGCTGCAAGTCGCGTCCCCACAAACGCGTGTCGAGCATCACGAGATGGACGAGGTCACCGAAGGAGAGAGCGCGAAAGATCCTCCCGTCGGGCTGCTCGCGAATGGGGAGCCACTCCATGTAGGCCCTGGTGGCGGCCGCGCGTCGCGTGGACCACGAGCCTTCGGTGAGGGGCATGTGCTCCTTGGCGCCGTCGCGCGACGCGTTGTTGGCGAGCTCGTGATCGTCCCACACGACCACGAAGGGGTGTCGCGCGTGCACGGCCTGGAGGTCGGCGTCGCGCCGGCACTGCGCGTAGCGTGCCCGGTAGTCGGCAAGGGTGATGAGCTCGTGCGACGGCTCGTAGCGACGGAGGTTGCCGTAGTAGTCGTCGGGATACTCATAGATGTAGTCGCCGAGGTGCAGCACGGCGTCGAGATCGTCGCGCGCCGCCATCGCGCGATACGCGTGGAAATAGCCTGCGGCGTAGTTGGAGCACGAGCAGACCGCGAAGCGAACCTGCGCGGTCGGCCCCTCGGGGGCGGTGCGCGTGCGGCCGCTCGGCGAGGTGACCCCCACCGATCGAAAGCGGTAGTGGTAGGCGCTCCCCGCGGTGAGCCCGGCGGCGTCGACCTTCACGGTCCAGTCGCGCTGCGCCGTCGTGACGAAGGTGCCAGTGGCGACGAGCGTCGAGAAGTCGGCCCGCTCGGAGACCTCCCAGTCGACGGCAAGCGACGCGGGGCGCGTGCCTGCCATGGGGGTGACGCGCGTCCAGAGGATGACCGCGGAGGGCGTGGGATCGCCGCTCGCCACGCCGTGATCGAACGTCGGGGGCGCCGGGGGTCCGGAGTCGGGCAGGGAGGGCTCAGGGCGGGACACAGGCGGGGACTCGGAGTCGGAGCAGCCCGCGAGCGCGAAGGCGGCACCGGCGAGGTGCAGCAGCTCGCGTCGCGTAAGGTCGATGGGCATGGGTGGGGTATGCATACCGCCCGGCCACGGCGGAGACCAGCGCGGAGGCGTGAGCGGCCGCTCGCGCGCCTGCGTCGCCGGTCGTTCTCATGCCTGAGCACCCGCAAGTACGACGCGCGGTCGTGCCGCGTGACGTGCTATTCCCCGGGGCCTCAATCGTGCCAGCCTACCCGCGGTCCCGCGGTGCGAAGCTGGCGTGCCGCGCACTGAACGCGCCTTGGAAGCTTGGGAATGGGTTGGATCGTCTGGTTTCTCGACACCGCTCTCTGCATTGCCGCAGCCTATCTCGTTGCGGTCGCGACCTATCCCGACCGGGGCACGCTCAACCGACTGGTCGTGACCCTCCTGGTCACTCCTGCGCTGATCCTCCTGGACATTCAGGCCTGCGGGATCGCTGGCCACCTCGAAGGTGGACCGCTGACGTTGGTGGGCGGTGTGTTGTTCGGCGGCGTTGGTGCGATCGCATTCCGCGCGGCCGGTCTCGCCGCTGTTCGGACGACCCTCCGGTCGGATCTCACCGCTCCATGGCGGCTCGTGGCGGATGTCTGGGGCGAGAAGGAGCCCGCGATCCTGACGCTGGCGCCGGCCGGCATGGCGCTCTTCGTCGTTTGTCAGATGGTCTGGTACTTCAAGTCCTGGACCTGGGATCCCGTCTGGTACCACGTCCCGATCACGAGCTACGTGATCCAGAACCGGTCGCTGGATTGGTTCGATACCCACGAGCTGTTCACACAGGGCTACGCGCGGAACGTCGAACTGCTGGCGGCCTGGAACTGCGTCTTCCAACATGACAATCGACTCGACGACTCATCGCAGTTGCCATTCGCGATCCTCGGGGTGTGCGTCCTCGCGGCGTGGGCCCGCCGGTTGGGCAGCTCGCGGCCGATGGCGCTCGCGGTCGGTGCGGCCTGGTACGCGCTGCCCCCCGTGTTCCTCGAGTCGCACAGCACGCACGTGGACGTTGCGGTGGGCGCGCTCTTTCCCGCTGCGATGTACTTCGCGTCCGCCGCGCCGGAGCGCCGAGATCGGTGGATGTGCTTCATCGCCATGGGCCTCTACGTCGGGTCGAAGTTCACCGGCGTCCTGCACCTCGGGCTGCTCGCACCATGGCTCCTCGGCCGCTCGATCTACGAGGTCTGGAAGGCGCCCGGGCGGCGGCTGCGAGTCGCGGGTGACGTGGTGTCGTCGCTGGTCGGATTCGCCGCGATCGGGCTCCACAAGTACGTCCAGAACCTCGTGCACACGCGCAACCCGTTCTGGCCATTTCGCACCGTCGTGCCAGTCGTGCATTACGTATTCCCCGGGCCCATGGAGGTCGGGTCGCTGTGGGCCCTGCCGAGCGGCGTGACGCCCGAGTTCTTCGGGGCACCGGGTGACTTCACACACATGCTGAACAGCTGGTTCGACGACACGCCGTTCTACGCGCCCGATGTGCGCTCGGGCGGCTTCGGCGTATTGTTTCGCTGGTGCCTGCTCCCCGCAATGGCCGCCGTCGCGTGCGACGTAGTGCGCTTGCGGGACTGGCGCCGCGGACTCCCGATCGTCGCCCTGTTCACGCTTGGCCTCGTGGTCCCGACGGCGTGGTGGCCGCGGTTCATCATCCCGTCGGCGGCGGCATCGCTCCTCGCGCTCGCGCTCGTGCACCAGCAGATACCTTCGCGATTGGTGCGAGTCGCACTGTCATTGGCGTTCGTCTTCTTCACGTGGAAGGGATATCGTGCTGGGGTTCCGGGCTTCATCACATACCCGAGAAACTTCGCGGCCGCGGTGAACGCGACGCCCGAAGTTCGGTCGGCGCTGCAGATCGATACGTTCCTGTGGCCCACCGAGGCAGGACTCCTTCGCGAGCGCGAGCTGCGCGCTGGCGACGTCGTCACCTACGACGAGAGCGCACACTTTCTCGCCGAGTTCTGGTGTCGCGATTACCGGACGCGCGTGACCTTCGTCTCGAGCGCGGGCGAGCCTGCGGGGTACGTGCGTCGGCTCCGGACACTGCACGCCCGCTGGGTCGGCGTCTCCGGTGGCTCAAGCGCGGAGACCGCAGTCCGAGAGGCGGGCGGGGTCTGGTTGTTCGGGGCGCCGGGGTCGAGCGTGCAGCTGTATCGAATGCCAAGAAGCTTCTGAGATGTTCGAATCGAATCCCATCGAGCTGGAGGTAGACCTGTGTCCGTGAGCGAATCCACGTCCGGCGCTGACCTGGAGAATCCCTGGAAACACCGGGCGCCGTTGCTCGGCCTCGCGCCCCTCGCGTTGATCCTGCTCGTCGTCATCGTATGGGCACCGTGGCACTCGAACTTCGATGTCGACACGATGACCCACTTCGAGCAGGTGCGATCGGTCGCGCACCACGGGTCCGTGGGATTCGACAACGGGCCAGTCGAGTCCTTCCCCGAGCTGCGCACGCGCTGGCTGGTCGCCGCGCACGGCCGGGCCTGGGGGATCGTGCCGGCGGTGATGTCCTACCTGCTCGCGCCCGCAATGCGCATAGGCGGGTTCCCCGGCGCGATCCGCGCGATCTGGATGATCTTCGGGCTCGGCGCCGTGATGGTCTACGCGCTGGTTACGCGGCTCACCCGCCGACCATGGCTCGGCGTCGCGGCGGGCTACACGCTCGTAGTGGGCACTTCGCTCGGCTTCTGGGCGACCATGATCGCGCCGTTCGTCCCTTCCGCATGCCTTGGAATCACGGCGGTCTACCTCGCCTCCCGCTCGCTCGACGGCCCGACGCCACGGCGTGAGATGGCGTTCTGCGTGGCCGCGGGTGTCGTCTCCGCCTCAGCGCTCGGTTCGCATCTGCTATGGGCATTCCCATGGGCTGGCATGGGGGCCGTCGTGACGCTCGCAAGCGGAAGCGTCGCCTCGCGCGCACGTCGCGCGCTGGGCTACGGCATGGGCAGCGTGCCCCCGCTGGCGCTGATGGGGTGGGTGAATCATCAACGCTTCGGCACGTGGAATCCCGTGTCGTACGGCCCGTGCAACTCGCACTCGTGCACCGATCCGATCAACAACCAGACCGCCGGCGCCTTCGTCTCGACCATCGCACCGGCGGTACCGTACGCCCTGGCCTTCGGGCTCATTCTCTGGCTGGCCAGGGGCTCGCGCCGCGCGCTCACCATCGCGAGCTTCGTGGCCGCGTGCGGCGCGCTCCTTCCCGATACGCCCACCCGCGATCGGCTCGCGTCGCTGCTCCGAACGACGTACGGGTTTGTGTTCGACGTCGGCAATCTGAACATCCAGCTGGCGCACGCGGCGTCCGGGCCGGGGACCTTCAACAGCGGGTGGTCTGTCCGCTCCCTGCTCCAGTGTACTCCCGTGCTGGTGGCTGCCGTGCTCGCGGGTACCGGAGGGCGGGTGCTCCCGCGGCGACATCTCGGCACGCTGCAACTGCTGGCCGCCGTCTGCCTGGGCGTGCTCTTCGGGTGCACGCTGCGTGCAGACACGGGCGGCGCGTATGTCTATGGCTTTCCGTTCCTGAACATCCGGTACACCGCCGTGCTCGTGCCCGCCGCGCTGGTGCTGGCCGCCTGGACGATGCAGGGTCTCCCCTGGCGCCCGTGGCACGCCGCCGCCGCGATCGGTGTCGCTGGGCTCGGGGCGTGGTTCCTCGCCGGAAGGCCGCACGGCGATGAAGACCTGCTCCGTCGCCAGCTTACTCACTGGGGCACACTCGGGCTCGCAGTGACGCTCTTCACGGTGACGGCCGCGTGGGGGCATCTGCGCGGAGGCCTCGGTCCGCGCCTCACCGCGCTCGTCGCGGCTCTCACGGTGGGCGCGGGCGGCGCCATCACGCTCGGCATCGACACCGTCGCTGCGCGCGATTACCGCGGCGCTCAGGACAGCCGTACCCGCGAGCTGGCCCGCTGTGCCCCCGAGGCGCGTATGATCCTGCTCGGCGGCTACGCGATGGACGAGGCGCTCGCGCTGCACGACCGTCGCGACATCCTGTTCATCAACGTCGGCATGGGGCCCCGCGACGGCTCGCGCGCGCGCCAGCTCGTGAACGACGCGATGCGCCCCGACCGTCCAGCCTACCTGATCCAGGACCACGAGAACGGACCGTGGTCGTTCGAATGGCCAGGCCTCGCCATCGAGCGCATCCCGGGCTGCCCTCGCGTGAGACGGATCGTACGGACCGGCAACTGACCGAAGCGGCCTTCACGGGCCGACCAGAAGGGTCACCTCTGGATTGAGCGCTTGACGCCCGGCCGGTCGAGCGGCTCTCTTGCCCCAGGAAGGGCGCAAATTCCCAATGAGTTCGATCATCGAGAGCAAGCTGTGTCCGATGGCGAGCTACGCCGCCGTCGCCGCCCCCCGGCCGTGACCTCGCCGCCTCCCCCCGCTCTCCGCCCGCTCGCCCTCGGCCTCGCCGCCACCGCCGCCACCCGCCTCGGCGCCGCGGCCCTCTTCCCATCCCCCCCGCGCTGGGACGGCTACTTCTACCTCCTCCACGCCCAGCGCCTCGCCGACGGTCACAGCTACTCCGACCTCGTCACCTCCCGCCCGACGGCCTTCTATCCCGTGGGCTATCCCTTCGCGCTGTCGATCCCGCTGCGCCTCGGGATCTCCCCCTTCGCCGCCGTCGTGGCGCTCAACCTCCTCGCCAGCCTCGTCACCACGACCGCCGTCGTCCTCGTCGCCGCCCGCGACCGAGACCCCCGCGCCCCCTTCCGCGCCGCCCTCGCCGCCGCCCTCTATCCCGGCCTCGCCCTCTGGTCGTGCGCCGCCATGAGCGAGACCCTCGCCGCCTCGCTCCTGGTGCTCGCCCTCGCCCTCGCCACGCAGTCCCCCTCGCGCGACCGCCACCCCCTCCTCGCGGGCGCCCTCCTGGGCCTCGCCGCGCTCGTCCGCCCCCCCTCGCTCTTCGCCCTCGCGGCAATCCCCGCCGCCGCCCCGGCCGGTCGCCGCGCCCGCGCCGCCGCCCTCGCCGCCCTCGCCGCAAGCGTCGTCCTCGCCCCGTGGATCGCCCGCAACGCCCGCTCCCTCGACGCCCCCGCCCTGGTCAGCACCAACGCCGGATCGAACCTCCTCATCGGCACCCTCGACGACGCCCGCGGCGGCTACCTCCGCCCCGCCCAGCCGCCCCGCTGCAGGCTGCTCCACGGCGAGGTCGCCCGCGACCGCTGCCTTCGCTCCGAGGCGCTCGACCGCATCGCCTCCGACCCACTGCGCTGGGCCCGCCTCGGCGTGGAGAAGCTCGCCCTCACCTTCGGCTGGGAGCACGACCCGGTGAGCTACGTCCACGAGCCCAGCGCCCCCCACCGCGCCGACCGCGCGACCCTCGCCCTCACGGCGCTCTGCACCCTCGCGTGGTGGGCGCTGCTGGCCTTCGCATGGCGCCACGGGAGGGCGCTCGACGCGACGACCCGCGCCGTGGCCGTCACCGCCGCGGCCCTCGCGCTCACGCACTTCGTCTTCCTGGGAGCCGACCGCTACCATCTGGTGCTGGTGCCCTCGCTGCTGCTGCTCGCGCCCCGCTCCTCGAAGGGAGCGACCGCCTCGTGAGCGCCCTCCTCTGGTCGCTGCTGGCGGCGCTGCTCCGCGTGGCGTGGCTGCGCGCCGTCCCTCCGGCGGTGGCCTGGGACGCGGTGATCTACGAGCGCACGGCCTCGCGCATCGCCCAGGGGATGGGCTTCGTCGACACGTACAACAACCTCCCCCCGTTCCTTCCGACAGCCTTCTATCCGGTGGGCTACCCGGGGATGCTCGCGCTGGCCCAGGTGGTCCTCGGCCCGGGTCTCTGGGTCGCAGGGGCGCTCAACGTGCTGGCCGCCGCGGTCACCACCGCCGCGGTCTTCGCCCTCTCCCGCCGCGCCTGGGGAACGGCCCCCGCCCACCTCTCCGCCGCCCTCTACGCGCTCTCCCCGGGGGCGGTGCTCTACACCTCCACGCTCATGACCGAGACCGTCTCTGCGGCCCTGCTCGTCGTCGCGGTCACCCTCGCGGAGGCCTTCTCCCGAGGGCGCCCCGCCCGCTTCGCCCTCTCCGCGGGGCTGATCTTCGGCGTGGCGGGCCTGGTGCGCCCTCAGTCCCTGCTGCTCGCCCCCGTGGTGGCGCTGCTCGCCTCCCCGTCGCCCCGCCTGGCCGACCGCGTGCGCACCGTCGCCCTCGTCGGCGTGGCCTGCGTCGCGGTGGTGCTCCCGTGGACCGTCCGCAACTGCCGTGTCCTCGACGGCTGCGCGCTGGTCTCCGTCAACGGCGGCTCCAACCTCTTCATCGGCACCGATCCAGACGCCCGCGGGACCTACCGCGACCTGCGCCGAGGCGAGGGCTGCGGCCCCGTGCTCACCGAGGTCGCCAAGGACCGCTGCTACGGCGACCTCGCCGTGCGCCGCATCACCGCGCACCCGCTTCGCTGGCTCTCGCTGATGCCCGCCAAGCTGCAGGCCCTGCTCGACTACGAGGTCTCCCCCGCCTACTACCTCCGCGACGCGGGCGCCCTCTCCGAGTCCACCGCCGAGCGCGCGGCCCGCTGGCTCACGGCCTTCCACCGCCTGGTGTGCGCCCTCGCGCTGCTGAGCCTCGTCGCCCGCCGTGGCCCGATGCCACGCGCTGCGGCGCTCTGCCTCGGCGGGGTCGCGGGCTCGCTCGCCGTGCACGCGGTCTTCTTCGGAGGCGACCGCTACCACATGGTCTTCCTCCCGCTGCTCGCCGTCCTCGCGGGCGCCGTGCTCTCCCCGGCGCGAGAGCGATGACCCCTCGCTCCCCAGGCCAGCTCCCCGCCACCGCCGCGCTCTTCGTTCTCGCCCTCGCGGCGCGCCTCGCCTTCGGCCTGCTGGTGCGCATTCCTCCCGCCTGGGACGGCGTGCTCTATGAGCGCGGCGCCCTCGGCCTCGCCCGCGGCCTCGGCTACTCGTGCTTCCTCTTCGGCCCCTCGGCCGACCCTACGGTGCCGACTGCCTTCTATCCCGTCGGCTATCCCGCCTTCCTGGGAGCCCTCTACCGCCTCTTCGGCGTCTCTCCGCTAACCATCGTGGTGAGCGGCGCCCTCCTCGGAGCGATCACCGTCGCGCTCTCCCACCGCCTCGCCCTCCGCTGCGGACCCGCCCTCGCGGCCCACGGCGCCGCGCTGCTCTTCGCCCTCGCTCCAGGCCCCGTGGTCTTCTCCGTCACCCCGATGAGCGAGACCCTCTGGGGCGCCCTGCTCACCGCGACGGCGTTGGTGCTCGCCAGGGCCTCCTCCCCTCCGCGCGTCCCTTCGCTCCTCGCGGCGGGCGCGCTCCTCGCGGCGGCGGTCTACGTCCGACCGCAGGCCCTGGTGCTGGTGTCGCTGCTGCCCGCGCTGCTCCCCGGAACGCTCCCCCAGCGCCTCCGCCGCGCGGCCCTGGTCACCGCGACCGTGGCCGCGCTGGTCGCCCCATGGACGGCGCGCAACTGCCTCGCCCTCGACGGCTGCGCCATCGTGAGCACCAACGGCGGGAGCAACCTGGCGATCGGGGCTGTCCCTCGCGCCACGGGGATGTACCTCACGCTCACCCGCGCCGACGGCTGCGGAGGCGTCGTGGGAGAGCGGGCGAGAGAGCGGTGCTGGCAGCGGGTGGCCGCGCAGTCCGTGCGTCGCGACCCCTGGCGCTGGGTGCGCCTTGCGTGGCCCAAGCTCTACTTCACCTACGCCAACGAGACCTTCCCCGCGGACTACCTCCGCGAGGCCGCGCCCCACCTGATCGACGCGCGCCTCAACGCCCGCCTTCGCGACTGGATGACCTGGACCTGGTGGCCCCTCTGGGTCTTCGCCCTCCTCGGAGCCCTCCCCCTCCCCTTCCGGCGCCCCCTCGCTCCGGCGGGCAGGCTCTCGCTGGCAACCGTCGCGGCCACCACCGCCACGCACCTCGTGGTCTTCGGCGGCGACCGCTATCACCTCCCCCTGGTGGGCTTCATGGTCGCGCTGAGCGCCGCGGCCTTCCGCGGGCTTACGCGAGGTGACCGCAGGGCGGACCGCACGGCGGAGTGAGCGACCACTGCCGCATCGCCTCCCGCCCCGGGCGATCGACGTGAACCTTGTCGTCGACGACGGTCACCCAGTTCAGCGGGATGTAGTGATGCAGCCCCTGGGCGTCCCGGTTGAGCTCGATCATCTCGTCGCCGAGGACGCGATCGACCACCGCGAACTCCGAGTCCTCTGATCCGACCACCGGCATTGCCGGGCGGATGCTGCTGATGTCGACCATGGCGAATCCTCCCAGCGTCGAGGTGCTGCATTCGTCGTTCCAGCAGCCGCGATCGCAGCGCGCCACGAGGGAGCTCTCTCGCCGGGAGTGCAGGATCGCCACGACCCGCGGGCAGGTGTGTCACGAAGGTTAAGCCCTGCTGCACCCCACCGACACCTCGCGGGTCATCCGACGCTTTCCCTGGAGATCCGACCGATTCCGTCGATCGCGTCGTTGAAAAGTTCGCCCTGTGAAAGACCGCGCTTAGAGTCCGTTCACACCGCGGACGGGCGATATCAGGGGTGAGCGCCGGTCGTGGGACGTCTCCGTCGTGGGAGGCGCTCGCGCCCGCTTGCTCACCCCTCCGACCCTCACTCCGCGCCCATGGACGCATGACCTCGTTCGACCTGCTGATCCATCGCGCTCCGACCCGCTCCGCCCGCTCCGAGCTTCGCGGCTCCGTCGCCGCCGAGGCCTCCCCGGTCACCGAGGGGGCGCACCTGCTCGACCTCGACCTCGCGGGGCAGCGATGCACCCTCGCGCAGGACGCCGAGAACGCCGCCTACCTCCTCCGCGACGTCGCGGCTGCGCTGGTCCCGGTGCTCGAAGGCCGCGCCGCCAAGGCCCAGGTCGTCGCCCACGACACCCCCTGGGAACTCTGCTTCGTCCCCGGCGACAACACCCTCCTGGTCAGCGTCTTCCGAGGAGGCCCGGTGCCCGAGGTGCGAGTGCTCGACCGCGCCGTCGGCGTCACCGATCTCCTCACCGCCCTTCGCCGCGCCGCCGCCGCGCTCCCCTCCCCCGCCGACGGCCTCGACGCCCTCCTCGACCGCCTCGAACTCCAGGCCGGCCACCGCCTCGCCGCGCCGGTCCGAGGCCCGGCCACCATGCTCCAGTGGGAGAGCCGCCCGGGGCTCCTCGGCGACGACGCGCTCTCCGTGAGCTTCCAGGCGCTCAGCCCCGGCGAGGCCCCCTCCCGCCGCGAGAGCGCCCAGTCCGACCTCCACGCGCTGCTCGTCCAGGGGCGCGTGGGCATCAGCCTCCGGGGCCGAGGCGTCGAGCTCGCCCCGGGCTTCGTCGTGCTGCAGTTCGAGCGCCTCGTCGCGCTCTGCCGCCCTCTGCTCGAAGCCTGGGCCGCGCGCCGCCCGCTGCACCTCCGGATGCAGGTCTCCGACCTCTCCCTGGGCCTTCGGCTCTCGGCCGACGAGCGCCTCGCCCTCACCTTCACCCGCAGCCCAGGAGGCTCGGTCACCCTGCCCGCGCTCTCTCCCGAGGCCCTCATCACCCCGGTGCTCGACGGCGCCCTCGCCCTCGCCGCCGCGCTCTCCCGCTGCGACCGCAGCCTCGCCCGCAACCTCCGCCTCCGCGCGCTCCGCCACGAGGCCCGCGCGCTGCGCCGCTGGCTGCGCAACCTCGGCCGCAACGACCGCCGCACCAACCCCGACCCCTCCCTCTACCAGGTCGCCGCCGAGCCCGCGGCCGCGAAGGTGGAGCCCGACGCGCTCGACCTGAGGGACGCCACGCGGCTGCGCTACACCGCCCGCTGGCGCGCGGAGATCGAGGGCCTCGACCTGGCAGGGACGCTCCTCTGCGGCGACCGGCTCATCGTCCCTGGCGCCCGGGAGCTCCACGCGCTCGACCGCATGACCGGGACGGCGATCTGGTCGGTGCCGGTGCCCCGCGCGTCGACCACGCTGGCGGGCGACGCGCTGCTCCGTCAGAGCCCCCGAGGAGAGATCGAGCTGCGCGCCTCCTCCAGCGGCGAGGTGCTCTGGACCACCCGCATCACCCCCCGCGTCGGAACCCTCTGCCTCCCCCACGCCGTCACCGCCCCGGGCCTCCCCCGGCTGGTCATCGTGGCCGAGGGGGAGCGCCGCCTCGTGGCCCTCGACCTCCGCACCGGCGAGCCCCGCTGGAGCTTCACCGCCCGCCACGCAGGAACCTTCCGGATGCGCCGCGCGGGTCGCCTCCTGGTGGTGGTCTCCGGGGACGCCACGGTGACCGCGCTCGACCTCGCGAGCGGCGAGGTGGTCTGGCGCTTCGGCGACCGGGTTCCGTTTCACACCACGCCGCTGCTTCACCGCGACCAGCTCTTCGCCGTCGCGGGCGAGGCCACCCGAGGCGCCGCGCGCCTCTACGCCCTCGACGCCTACGCGGGGGAGCACCTCTGGTCGTGCGCCATCGACGCGACCGTGTGCGCCCCCGCCTGCGTCACCAAGGACACCGTCGCCGTGCCCGTCTCCACCCGCGAGGGTGTGATGCTGGAGGGCCGCTCGGTCTCCGACGGCGTCGTGCGCTGGCAGTCCGCCCTCAGCGCCGTCGCGGGCTCCAACGCCCGCCCCGCCGTCACGGCCTTCGACGACCTCTTCGTCGCCAACCTCCCCACCGGCCGCGTGCTCGCCGTGGACGCGGGCGACGGATCCACCCGCTGGTCCCGCACCCTTCGCGCTCCCCTCGGGGACGACCTCCCCCGGCGCCTCGACCCGCAGCTCCGCTCCGGCGCCCTCTTCGTCCCCCAGAGCGCCCTCGCGGTGCTCCGCCCCAGGGACGGCGCCGTGCTCGCGGAGCTCGACGCTTGCGACCTCGTACCCGACCTGGTGCGCGTCGACGAGCAGTGCGCGGTCTACGTCGCCGAGGAGAGCGGCCACCTCGGCTGCTACGAACCCGGCGCCCGCCTCCGGGTGATCCGCCCGGTCTGATCGTCGCCCGACGCCGAGGGTCACATCTGCGTGCACTGCCAGTCGCGCGAGGTGCATGCCGGCGTGTCGTGGCAGCTGATACAGCGGGTGACCCGCCCGTCTTCGAGCACCTGACGGTCGCTCGCCCTCACCCTCTGCCAGCGCCAGTCGCCGTGCGCCGTGTCGTAGCCCGCGGGCTCCTTGCGCATCACCGTCCAGCCGATGATCGTCGAGCAGGTCGGGTCGGCGTACTCCTCCTTGATGACGATCGAGCCCACCGGGAGGGTGCGGCCCTCCACCCGGTAATTGGCCATCGCCTCGGGGCTGGTCACCACGCGGATGTTGCTGATGGAGGGCGTCCCCGGGCCGTAGCTGGAGATGTGCTCGAAGGTCATGCGGCAGCCGCGCACCTCGGGAAAACGCGAGGCGTAGTCCGAGGGAACCAGCGAGGTCGGGGGAGGAGTCTCCTCCGGACCGCAGCCAGCCGAGAGGAGCGAGAGCGAGAGGAAGAGGAAGGTCGCGACGCGGGCCATGGGCCCCGACGATAGCGCGAAGCTCAGCGCATCATCACGACGCGGACGCGGTGGTTGTACGTGTCGGCCACGAAGAGTCGACCGGCGGTGTCGGTCTCGACGCCGTAGGGGCGGTCGAGCAGCGCCAGCGTGGGAGAGGCGCCGTCGCCCTGGAACCCTCGCATCCCGCAGCGACCCGCGACGGTGCGGATGTTCCCGTCGGGGCCCACCGCGCGCACGCAGGAGTTCTGCGTGTCGGCGATGTAGAGCGTTCCGTCGGGGCCGACGTCGACGTCCGTGGGCTGGTTGAGCGTGGCCATGGTGGCCGGTCCGCCGTCGCCGGTGGCGCCCACGGTCCCGGTGCCCGCGACGGTGGTGATCACCCCGGCGGCGTCCACCCGTCGGATCACGTTGTTACCCGTGTCGGCGATGTAGAGGTTGCCCCGGCTGTCGAAGTCGATGCGCCCCGCGGGCGAGGCCGCCTGGCCCACCGGGTTGCGCAGCTGCGCCATCAGCGCCGGGCCGTTGTCCCCTGCGTAGCCCGCCATCCCGGAGCCCACGACGGTGTTGATGACGTCCATGCCGTTGACCCGGCGGATGCGCTGGTTGGCCTGGTCGGCGATGTACACCTCCCCCGAGGGAGAGATCGCCACGCCCACCGGGAGGTCGAGCACCGCGTTGAGCGCCGGGCCGCCGTCGCCGCCGAAGCTGCGGCCGCCGGTGCCGCAGAGGTCCTCGATCATCGAGCCCGCGGTGCCGACGTTGCGCACCCGCTTGATCATGCTGTTGTGCCACGCGGCGATCAGCATGTTGCCCTGCGCGTCGAAGGCGATGGCCGTCGGGTGGTTGAGCCGGTGGCGCAGCGCGGGGCTGGGGATGCGAGGCGCCCCGAGGGGGATCGGCGGGTCTTCCCCGTCGGACAGCTCGCCGGTGCCGACCACGGTGCGCACCGTGCCGTCGGGGGCCTGCTCGCGGATGACGTGGTTGTTCCAGTCGAGGAAGTAGAGCCGGCCGTTGGGGCCGAGGGTCATGTCGAGCGGGAGGTAGGTGCGAGACGCGGTGCCCGCGACGTCGTTGACCCCGACGCCCGCCTCGCCGTTGCCGATGATGGTGCAGATGGTGCCCGCGGCGGGGGTGCAGCGCGTCGGCCCCACCGGCGTGGCCGGCGTGTCGTTGGCGATGCCGCAGGTGCTGGCGAGGGCCTCGTCCTCGGTGAGCACCGAGGCGCAGGGATCGTTGGTGCAGCTCGCGGCGACGACCGCGAGGGCGAGCAGGGTGAGAGGGGAATGCGCGCGCATCGTTCGCTCCATGGAGATCATCGCCAGACCCGGCGCACGCGGTCGTTGAGCGTGTCGCAGATGAAGAGGTTGCCCTGTGCATCGAAGGCGATGCCGTGCGGGCGGTAGAGGTCCGCCGCCACCGCCGGGCCGCGGTCGCCGCCGTAGCCGCGACGGCCGGTGCCCGCGACGGTGGTGATCACCCCGGTGGCGAGGTCGAGCGCCCTGATGCGGTGGTTGTTGGTGTCGGCGATGTAGAGCCGGCCGTCGGGGCCGAGCTCGATGTCCTGCGGCGAGGAGAGCTGCGCCATGGTCGCGGGGCCGTTGTCGCCGCCGTAGCCGAAGGTGCCGGTGCCGGCCACGGTGGTGATGGTGCCGCTGGCGAGCTCGATGCGCCGGATGCGGTGGTTGCCGGTGTCCGAGACGTAGAGGTTGCGGCCCTCGCGGTCGAGCTCGATGCCGCCTTCGGGCTCGGGGTTCTCGCCGCCCTGCCAGTTGAAGGTCGCCATCATGGCGGGGCCGCCGTCGCCGCCGAAGCCGCGCATCCCGACGCCCGCGATGGTGGTCATGGTCTGCGCCGCGAGGTCGAGCCGGCGGACGCGGCCGTTGCCCTGGTCGAGCAGGTACATCACGGTGCCCGAGGCATCGAGCGCGCCCTTGGAGGGCTGCTTGAGGCGGGCCATGGCGAAGGGCCCGTCGACCCAGCCGGGGCCGCGGCCGAGGGGGACGTAGGTCATGCCCGTGGCGGGGTCCCACCGGCGGATCTTGTGGTTGTGCCAGGCCACCACCAGCAGCCGCCCGTCGGCCTGGAACATCAGGTCGGTCGGGTGGTTGAGCGCCACGGTGGTGCCCAGGACGCCAGGCTCGGTGAGGTCGCCGGTGGTGTTGGGAGGACCGTCGCCCGGCTCCTCGACGCCCATGATGGTCTCGAAGGTGCCGCCGGCGGTGACGCGGCGGATGCGGTGGTTGTTCCAGTCGAGGATGATGGGTCGGCCGTCGGGCGCGAAGGCCATGTCCATCGGCCAGTACATCATCGACTCGCGCAGCGGCCGACCGTCGCCGTTGAAGCCCGCGACCCCTGCGCCCGCGTACGTGCAGATGTTGCCCGGGGTCTGGTCGCAGCGGGTGATGGACTCCGGCGTCACGATGGGCGAGCGGGCGATGGTCTCGCCGAAGCGGTAGATCACGCCGCGCGCGAGGGCCGCCGTCTGGAGGTCGCCGCCGACGGTCCAGATGGCCCCGGTGGGGTCGACCCAGACGGCGTGGAAGTCGAGCTGGGTGCGCGGCGGGCGGGCGACCTGGCGCCACGACCCGCTGCGGCGCTGGTAGAGCGAGCCGCCGTTGCCCACCGCGAGGGCGGAGCCCGACTCGGGGACGAACACCCCGCTGAGCCTCGGCGCAGTATCGATGGTGACCGCGCGCCACGGAGTAGAAGGGCCGTCGGACTCGAGCACGATGCCCGACACGTTGCCGCCGACCGCGTAGCGCTGGCTCCCTCGGCCGTGCACCGTGAACAGCGGCCCCCGACCCGAGTCCGGAACCGTCTCCCTCGTCCAGGCCGAGCCGTTCCAGTGGAGCAACGCCCCGTTGGTGCCGCAGACCGACACGTCGTTGGCGGCGCTGCCGTAGACCTTGTACCAGATGGTGGTGTCGTTGAGACCGCCGGGGGCCTGCTGCGCCGTCCACGCGGCGCCGTCGTAGTGCCAGAGCACGCCGGTGTTGCCGTCGGTGTTGCCGCCCACCGCCCACACGTCGTTGGGGCTCGCGCCCCACACGCCGAAGAGGGTCGGCGTGCTCGCGGGCGTGGTCATGCGCTCCGTGACGCCGCGGACCGGGTCGTAGCGCAACACCGTGCCCTCGGTTCCCACCATGAAGACCTGCGTCGGAGAGACGCCATGCACCCACCAGAGGCTCCCCCGCCGGGTGCCGGTGTCGATGCGGGTCCAGCGGGCTCCGTCGAAGTGAAGCGCCTGGGGGCCGGTGCCGTCGTTGGCGTCGGCGCCGACGGCATAGACATCCGACGCGCTGGTGCCCCAGATGGACAGCATCGCGCCCGGCAGGTCGGCCTGCACCGCCTGCCATTGAAAGCTCGGCGGGATCTCATCGGCACAACCCGACACAGCGCCCACCGCCGCTACCACCAGCGCAATTGCGCCCAGTCCTGCACCAGATCGAAATGCCATCGTCGCTCCTTATGCTCCGCGGCCACCCACAGCACGAGCCGTACCCGAGGCATCATAGCCGCCTTGTCCTGGGATCGTGAAGGACCCTAGGAACCGGTGTTAGTCTCGCGGTTGCGATGTCACCGTGGGCCGCGGTCGTAGTTGCACTCGGCGGTACGCTCTGGCTGGGCTGCACCGAGGCCGGGGTCATCGAGGTGGACGCGGGCCTCCCTCCGAGAGACCTGGGCGCCATCGACGACGACGTCGCGGAGCCCGAGGACACAGGCCTCGCCGAGGACGCGACGGTCGACGTGCCTGGCGACGAGGGCGAGGAGCCCGACCGGCCGCCGCCCCGAGACGTGGGCCCACCGCGCATGCTGACCTGCGGACCGAAGGCGCGCGTCGAGGATCCATCGGGCGACACGGTGGTGATCGGCAACGAGGCGGGAGGGAGCTTCACGCTGGTGCTCGACGTGGCGATCGCCAACGTGGGGGTGATCGCTCGCGAGCCCGTCGACCTGACCCTCAACGGCGACTTCGTGAGCAGCGTTCGGGTGGTGCACTTCGTCGGCGAGGGGGCCGCGGCGTCGACGCTCCACGCCCCTCGCGGGGTGGCCCTTGAGCGGGGCGGAACCCCTACGGCGCCCTTCGCGGACGTCACCGGGCACAGCACCATGAGCTGCGCGAGCGACTGCCAGCCGGGTCGCCTCCCGAGCGACCGCGGGTGCAACTCCCCGGCGCAGGTGACGACGTACTTCCAGCGACGCTTCGGCGAGGGTCGACGGATGCTGCACCTGCAGACGAGCACCCTCGACGGGCTCTATGTGTTCGCCGGCCGCGGCGGCTGCTGCCTGCCGTGACCGGCGCGCTCAGCCCCCCGGTCGCCTCGGCGGCGGCCCCTCGACCCTCGGAGGCGTCCCCACGATCGGCAGCCGCCGATGCGCCGAGTGCGCCGCGTAGTGGGCCCGCACCACGTCGGCCATCAGGTCGATGAAGGCAGGCGAGTCGTTGACCGCCCTCGCCCTGGTCATCGCGAGCCCGACGGCGTCGCAGGTGGCCCTCAGCTCGTGGTCGAGGTCGTAGAGCACCTCCACGTGGTCGCACACGAAGCCGAGCGGAGACACCACCGCGGCCTCCAGGCCCTTCGCCCGCTCGGCCTTGAGGTAGTCGTTCACGTCGGGCTCCAGCCACGGGTCTTCCGGCCGCCCGCTCCTCGACTGAAAGACCAGCGCGTACTCGGTTCGCCCGAGCCGCTCCATCACCAGCCGCGCGGTCTCGTGCAGGTTGGCCACGTAGCGGCTGTCGCTGGCCATGCTCGTCGGGATGCTGTGCGCGGTGAACACCACCCTCGCCCCGGCGCGCTTCTCCTCGGGCAGCCGGGAGAGCGCCTCGGCCACGCTCTGCGCGTTGGCCAGCACCAGGCCCTCGTGCGCGAACCAGTCGCCCACGAAGCTCACCTCCACGTCGGCCAGTCCCCTCGCGGCGAGCTCCTTCCGGGCGTCGGCCACGTTCACCTTGTACTGCCCGCAGCTCGAGTAGCTCTTGTGCCCCGCGGTGATGAACCCCACCGCCCGACGCACCCCCGCGCGCGACATCTCGGAGAGCGTCTCCGCCAGGAAGGGCCGCCAGTTGCGCATCCCCACGTAGACCGGGATCGTCGGCCCGTAGGCCTGCAGCCGCTGCTCGAGCCCCTTCGCCTGGGCCATGGTGAGGGCGGTGATGGGCGACACGCCGCCGAAGAGTTCGTAGTGGCGCGCCACCTCCGCCAGGCGCTCGGGGCTCACCCTCCGGCCGCGCAGCACGTTGTCGAGGAAGGGGCGGATCTCGTCCATCCCCTGCGGCCCACCGAAGGACAGCACCAGCACCGCGTCGAAGGGGCGCATCACCGAGGGTCGTTCGCTCATCGTCTCAGCCGACTTCGATGCTCAGATGCCCGCGTCGGTCGCGCGCTTCCAGCCGGAGCCCGCCATCACCTTCGCCCCGATGCGCCGCCACTGCGCGTGCGCGTGCTCCCTCAGGCCCGCGGCCTCCAGCAGCGAGCCCACGGTCTCGCCCTCCAGGTCGGCCCCCAGCGCAACCAGCTCCTCGGCGATCGCCGCCCGCAGCGCCGCGCGCTTCGCGTTGTGCGCCACCACCCCCGGCGCCAGCGCGTCGACCTCGGCCCACGCCACGCGCCGCAGCCGCTTCGCGCCCTCCGCCTCGGTGCCCTCCAGCGCCTTCGCCACTCCGGCGCCCCAGCGCTTGCCGAGGGCCCTCGAGGTCTCGTCGCTCTTCAGCCGCTCGGCGATGCGCTGCTGCACGTTGGACATCGCGCCGTCGACGAAGTCGCCCACGCGGTCCATGAGCTGCCGCTGTATCTCCTCGCCGACGCCGCCGAGCATCTTGCCCGCGGCCTTCGCGCCGAAGGACAGCGCCCCCCGGAGCATGCCCCCGCCCACCGCCGCGGCGGCGCCTCCCCCGGAGCCCGCCTTCTGCACGAAGGACGTCAGCGCCTCGGTGAGCGTCGCCTTCACCCCGTCTCGCACCCGATCGCTCGCCACCAGCTCGTCGACCATCTTCGGCGGCAGCGGGCGAGGCCTGCCCGCGCGCTCCACGATGCGCGCCGCGGCCTCCTCCGGGAGCCAGTCGCGGAGCTTTACATCGCTCTTCGCCGCGCGGTCGATCAGCCGGTCTCGCAGCGGCACCCAGAGCCGCTCGTTCCAGTGGGCGACTCGCTCGGGGTCACCCAGGTGGTCGAGCGCGGCCAGCGCCGCCTCGGGGTCGATGAAGGCCCCCACGGGCTGCGCGCAGAGGCGCTCGAAGGAGTCGTCGAGGAGGCTCAGGAGGTCGGCGTCGGAGGCTTCCATGGACGGGCGTTGTACCGCATCCCCGGCCCTCACCGCCGCCTCGCGTCGTGTAGCGGGATCTGATACTACGGAGCCGTCGCGTCGGCCGGCAGCTCGACGATGAACTCCGAGCCGGTGCCGAGCCCGGCGCTCTCGGCGTGCACCTGGCCGCCGTGCAGGGCCACGATCTCCCGGACGATGAAGAGCCCCAGGCCGAGGCCCGAGAGGCACTTCTGGCGCTCGTCCACCTGGCGGAAGCACTCGAAGATCATCTGCAGGCTCTTGGGCTCGATGCCGCAGCCGTGGTCGATGATCGAGAGCCTCACCTCGGCCCCGCGCTCGCCCTGCACGCGCTCACCCCGCACCACCACGGTGCTGCCCGCGGGCGAGTACTTCATCGCGTTGGTGAGCAGGTTGAACAGCACCTGCGAGAGCCGCTCGGCGTCGCCCTGGACGAAGAGCTCGGGGCTCACGTGGCACGAGACCGTGATCTCCCGCTGTGCGGCGATCGGGCCGATGGCCTCGATGGCCTGCCGGGCAAGCACCCCCAGGTCGAGCCGCGTCGGCACCACCGCCAGCTTGTGCGCCGTCAGCCGCGACACGTCGAGCAGCCGGTCGAGCAGCACCGCCTGGGTGAGCGCCGTGCGCTCGATGACCGCCATCGCCCGGGTGTGCGCCTCGGTGTCGAGCCGGTCGCGACGCACCAGCGCCGCCCAGCCAAGGATCACGTTGATGGGCGTCCGAAGCTCGTGGCCGAGGATGGCCAGCACGCGGTCTTTCGCCCGGTTGGCCGCGTCGAGCTCCTGCCAGGTGGGGCAGCTGTCCGAGGGGCGGTCGCCCGGCAGCCGGTCGATGGAGTCGCGGAGCAGCTCGAGGTGCTCGTCGATGGGGCGGGCGCACCAGAGCACCCCGTTTCCCACCGTGGTGGCCCGGAGGATCACCCGCGTCTTGGTGCTGCCCACGGCCTCGAGCCCGAGGGTCACCTCCACCGCCCCTTCGGCGCGCAGCACCTTCAGCGCCGCCGCGATGCGGGCGCTGTTGCCTCCCTCGATCACCGACTCGAAGGGCCGCCCGATGAGCGCCGAGGGCTCGACCCCCAGCAGCCGCCCCGCCGCCAGGTTGACCTCGCGGATCACCCCCAGCGGATCGGCGCGGAGGTAGGGGTCGATCGCCAGGTCGAAGAGGTCGCGGTACCGCCGACGCTCGAACTCGAGCGCCCGCCTCGTCGACTCCAGCTCGTCGTACTCCGCCTGCAGCACCTCCCTCGCCGCGCAAAGCTCCCGGTGCTCCAGCTGCAGACGCTCGAGCGCGTCCCTCAGCAACGACGGATCCTGCCCCTCCGGCGGCACCCTGATGCCAAAGCGCGGCGGCAGCTCCTGCATGCGATCGAGCACGCTCGAGAACTCACGCACCCTCGCCCGGAGCGACCCCGAAGTGTCCCCCTCCATCGCTTGATCAAATGATCTCACGCCCCACCTCCCGCCAGCATCAAGCCACTGCGGACGGAGCTCCGCAAGTCTGGGAGAGGGCAAATCGTGCCTTGGATCACACATCCAAAGTGGGCACCAATTTTCTGCACATTTCTGCTGGAGCGGGCTCTGGCGCGGCAATTCAGCCGCGCAGCTCGCGGGCGCGCAGCGCGAGGCCGCTCGCGACGGAGGTGAGCTCGTCGCCGGCGCGCAGCCGGTCCTCCCCGAAGCGCTCGATGAAGATCCTCCGCACCGCGGGGACCATCGAGGTGCCGCCGGTGAGAAACACCCGGTCGACCTCCGAGGCCCTCACCCCGGTGCTGGCGAGCAGCCGGTCGATGCAGCCCCGCAGCAGCTCGAGGTCGCCGGCGATCCAGCGCTCGAAGTCGTCGCGGCCGACGGGCAGGTCGATGTCCACCGGGTCGTCGACGAAGCGTAGGTTCACCCGGCCCTCCCGGGAGAGCTTCACCTTGGTGCCCTCGACCGCGCGGTGCAGGTCGAAGCCGAGGTCCTCCTCGACGAGGTGCAGCAGCGCCGAGAGCGCCCTCGGGTCGGGGCACTGGTCGCGCATGTCCTTCACGAAGCGCAGCGTCTCCCGGCTGCGCAGGAAGGACAGGTGATGCCACCGGCGCACCCGCTCGTAGAGCCACGAGGGCACGGAGATCTCCTTGCCGTCGAGGTAGGAGCGGTACGTCGTCCCCTTGCCGAGCCGGGGCGAGATCACCGCGTCGACGATCTCCCCGTCGAAGACGTCGCCCGCGAGTCCGACCCCCTCGGTGCCCAGGATGCGCTTCGCCGACGGGTCGCGCCGGGCGCCGGGCCCCACGCGCACGAGGCAGAAGTCGCTGGTGCCGCCGCCGAAGTCGCCGATGAGCACCAGCTCGTCGTGGTCGAGCCGAGACTCGTAGAAGTACGCCGCGCCGACGGGCTCGTACTCGAAGATCACGTCCTCGATGCCCGCGAGCGCCAGCGAGGCCCGCAGCCGGTCGAGGGCGCGCTGCTCGTCCTCGGGCGTGTCGGCGTTGGAGAACCTCACCGGGCGGCCGACCACCAGGCCCCTCACCACCGAGGAGGGATCGCCCAGCGCGTCGCCGCACTGCGCCCGGATGCCCCGGACGATCAGCGCGATCAGCTCCTCCAGGGTGTAGTTGCGATCGAAGACCGTGGTCGAGCGCAGCAGGTCCGTCGGGAGGTAGGACTTGAGCGACTGGATCAGCCGCCCCGGGCTCTGCGCGTCACGGTAGCGCTCGAGCGCCTGCGGACCGGAGTGGGCCCGCACGCCGGAGCGGGGGTCGCGGTCGCTCGGATCGAAGAAGAGCACCGAGCGGAAGGTGCTGCTCGGGCCCTCGCGGGTGGCGAAGCGCACCAGCTCCGAGAGGCCGTCGGCGCGCGCGACGGCGAGGGCGCTGTTGGTGGTCCCGAAATCGAGGCCGATGAAGCGATCCATGGATGGCAAAGGGGCCTCCGAAGGGGAGAGGTTCTCCGCGTCCCGTCGCGAAGAAGGGGGCGGGCGCGATAGCAAAGCCCCACCGCCGTAGCAACTCCCCTGCTTCGGCCCCCCGGGGATGTGCGCTAATCTCGCGCTCCCCCCAATGCGCGCCCGCTGGATCGTCCTCGCCCTGTGCTGCTGCCTCGTCGGCGCGCTCCTCGCGCTGCGCCCCGCCCCCGTCGACGCCCAGCAGACCGGCGGCAGCTTCGGCGGCTCGCGCTGGGGCAGCGGCGGCGGCTCCCCGGCGCCCACCAAGACCTGGGGACAGAAGACCGGCGGCGTGTCCCGCCCGTCGTCCTGGGGAAGCTCCTACGACTACGGCCGCAGCCGCAACCGCACCCGCTACGACAACAGCGGCGGGGGCGGCGAGTGCGCGGCCTCCCTCGCGATGATCACCATGGGCCTGGTCGGTGGTCTGGTGCTGGGACGCCGCGAGCGCCGCAAGCGCCCCTGAGGGATCCTGCACCCCGTCATGGCACCGAAGCCCGTCAGCCTCACCCTCGACCGCGTCGCCCGCGCCCTCCGCTCCCCCGAACGCTGGACCTACGAGGGCGACGTCCGCTGGAGGGCCGCGGTGGCGGTGATCCTGAGGGAGCGCCACGGGGCCCTGGAGGTGCTGGTGATCCGAAGGGCCGAGCGCGCGGGCGACCGCTGGTCGGGCCACGCGGCGCTCCCCGGCGGCAAGGTGAGCGAGTCCGACACCAGCATCGATGACACCGCCCTGAGGGAGACCCTGGAGGAGGTCGGGCTCGACCTGCGCGCCCTCGGAGCGCGGCGCCTCGGGCAGCTCGACGACCACCCCTCGCTCAAGCAGCGGAGCTGGGCGCGCTTCACCGTGGTGCCCGTGGTCTACGCCATCGAGGGCGACCCCCCGTTGACCCTCGACGCCCGCGAGGTGGCCGAGGCGATGTGGGTGCCCCTCGACGAGGTGCGGCGCACCCAGGGCTCGATGCTGTGGTGGTTCCGGCCGGTGAAGGCCATCCCGGTGAAGCTCCCGATGCGGCTGCCCAGGTGGCAGTGGCGAGGCCTCACCATCTGGGGCCTCACCTACGGGATGCTGCGGGAGCTGATGGATCGGGCGGAGTCGGCGGAGCCCTGAGCCCTTACCCGAGGAGGTAAGGATCCAGGGTCACCGGGGAGGGCGGTCACTTCCTGGAGGAGCGACGGCGGCGGCGGAGCGAGGGGATCGCCACCGCGAGCGCGCCCAGGCAGAGCGCGGCGAGGCCCGAGGCGTCGGTGGCGCCAGGGTTGACCGAGCACGCGAAGCCGTCGCCCGCGTAGGTGTACCGGGCGGCGACCACGCCGCCGTCCACGCCGGCGTCGGCGACCCCGGCGTCGGCGCGCGCCACGCAGCGGCCCGCGCTGGTGTCGCAGACCGGCAGCGAGGGGTCGGTGCAGTTGGCGTTCGGGTCGGCCGCCGGGAGCATCGCGTTGACGCGGTTGGCGCCGTCCTCCCTCGGGTCGCTGTCGGGCACGCAGTCGTTGTCCGAGTCGCGGTCGAGGAAGTCGGGGTTGTCCGACGCGCCGTCGGTGTTCACCGGCGTGTTGAGGTTGGAGCCGCCCTCGTCGCGGTCGAGGTCGCCGTCGCCGTCCGCGTCGAGGTCGCGGTACGAGGGGTTGCCGTCCACGTCGAGGTCGTCGCCCTCGGACGGGTCGAGCATGCGCTCGACGCGCGTCGGGATGCCGTCGTTGTCGTCGTCCGGGTCGAGGTAGTCCGGCCCGTCGGTCATGTCGGTGTTGCGGGGCGTGGCGAAGCCGCCCGGGCCGAGCTCGTCGCGCGTCGGCACCGTGTCGCCGTCGTCGTCGGGATCGTTCGCGTCGATCATCCCGTCCATGTCGGTGTCGCGCGGCGTGGCGCTGCCGCCCGGGCCGAGCTCGTCGCCGTCGCGGATGGAGTCGCCGTCCGTGTCGGGGTTGTCGGGGTTGGTTCCGATGCGGGTCTCGACGGTGTCGGGGATGCCGTCGCCGTCGCGGTCGCCCGCGGCGCCGCAGGTGCCGGTGAGGCGGGTGCAAACCATGCCCGCCGCGCAGTTGTTGTTCGGGTCGACCGAGGGGGCCATCGCGTTGGTGCGGTTGGCGCCGTCCTCCCGCGGGTCGCTGTCGGGCACGCAGTCGTTGTCCGAGTCGCGGTCGAGGAAGTCAGGACCGTCGGTGCTCCCGGTGGCCATGTCGCTGTTGGCCGGGGTCATCGGGGTGGGGCCCACCTCATCGCGGTCGAGGTCCATGTCCCCGTCCGAGTCGAGGTCGCGGTAGGACGGATTGCCGTCCATGTCGAAGTCGTCGTCGGGCGTCGGATCGGCCATCCGCTCGACGCGCGTCGGGATGGTGTCGTTGTCGTCGTCCGGGTCGAGCCAGTCGGGGTTGTCGGTCATGTCCGTGTTGCGCGGCATGGCGAACCCGCCGGGGCCCAGCTCGTCGCGCGTCGGCACGGTGTCGTTGTCGTCGTCGGGGTCGAGCGGGTCGATCATCCCGTCCATGTCCGAGTCGCGGGGCGTGGCGCTGCCGCCCGGGCCGAGCTCGTCGCCGTCGCGGATGGAGTCTCCGTCCGTGTCGGGGTTGTCGGGGTTGGTCCCGATGCGGGTCTCGACCATGTCGGGGATGCCGTCGCCGTCGCGGTCGCCGCCGGTCGGGTCGGCCCCGCACACGCCGGTCATGCGGTTGCACACCATCGCCGCGCCGCAGTTGGCGTTCGGGTTGGTGGAGGGCCGCGCCGGGTCGACGCGGGCGGTGCCGTCCTCGCGCGGGTCGTTGTCGGGCGCGCAGTCGTTGTCCGAGTCGCGGTCGAGGAAGTCCGGGCCGTCGGTGCTGCCCGTGGTGGCGTCGCTGTTGGCCGGCATCGAGGGGGCGGCGCCCACCTCGTCGCGGTCGAGGTCCATGTCCCCGTCCGAGTCGAGGTCGCGGTAGGAGGGCGTGCCGTCCATGTCGAAGTCGCGGCCGACGGAGGTGTCGCGCGCCTGCTCCACGGCCGTGGGGATGGTGTCGTTGTCGTCGTCCGGATCGAGCCAGTCGGGGTTGTCGACCGTGTCCGTGTTGCGCGGGCTCGCGAAGCCCCCCGGGCCGAGCTCGTCGCGCGTCGGCACGGTGTCGTTGTCGTCGTCGATGTCGCGGTAGTCCGGCGTCCCCTCGCCATCGGTGTCGCGCGGGCTCATCCCCCCGCCGGTGCCGAGCTCGTTGACCGTGGGGATGCCGTCGCCGTCGTCGTCGGGCTCGCGGAAGTCCGGCGTGCCGTCCATGTCGGTGTCGCGCGTCGGCCCCTCGGTGAGGTCGGGCAGGGTGTCGCCGTCGGTGTCGACCGCGGTGCACGCCATCGGGCTCACGGCCTGGAAGCGGATGCCGTCGATGGCGAAGTCGTTGCCCCGGTCGGTCGGCTCGTTGTCGACCACGCGGAAGACCGCCGAGCCGGTGCGCGCCGAGCGGTGGATGCCGCCGACGAAGTCCCAGAACATGTTCTCGCCGTCCGAGGCGCGGAGCCGGAGCTCCGGGGTGACGGGGGTGCCGTCGACGGTGATCACCAGGCGCGAGGTGAGCTGGCCGCGGGCGATGTTCTCGCCGCCCCAGTCGGCCACGTTGAACTGCACCACGTAGTCGCGGCCCGCCTCGATGAGGACGTTGGCCTGGTAGGCCGTGCGCACGCCGATGCCGTTGAAGAGCGCCGCGAAGCCGTCGCCGTTGGCGTCGGTCCAGCGGAGCCCGGCGAAGGGAGTGAAGACGCCGTTCCACCCGGAGGGGTTGTTGGTGACGGTGAAGTTGCCCTCGGGCGTGCCGCCGCCGTAGCCGGTGACGGTGTTGCGCGAGTCGTCGAAGGTGTAGTCCGAGGTGAAGCCCACCCGGCCCATCACGAAGTCGCCGTTGGGGGCCAGGTTGCTGGTGGTCTCCCGGCAGCCGTAGCCGAACTCCACGCGGCACGCCGCGCTGCAGCCGTCACCCTCACGGCTGTTGCCGTCGTCGCACTCCTCCCGGAAGCTCCCCCCGCCCGCGCGGATGGCGTCGCCGCAGATCGCGGCGCACGCCGTCCCCGCGGTGGCGCAACGAAACCCGGGTTCGAGGATGCACGTCGTGCCGCAGCCGTCGCCGCCCGTGCGGTTGCCGTCGTCGCAGGTCTCGCCCGCGTTGACGGTGCCGTTGCCGCACGTAATCGGCTGAGCGAACGCCGCGGGGGACGCGAGCATGGCGATGACGCCAGCAAGCCCCCAGTGCCATCGGTGAAATCGTCGTCTCATCACGCTTGAAGCCTCCAAAAAGCGGTGGTGCGCTATTCCCCTACGAGAACACACCGCGCACCTCCGCCGCCAGTGACCGTCAGTCCCAGGTCAGGATTTCACAGTCGGGCGCGTCTTCGGAGGCCCCGCCGCGATCGTCCGAGGGCGGCGAGCGCGAGGGCGACGAGGCCCGCCAGGGGCGATCCGGGAGGGCTCCCCGCGCGGCAGCCGCAGGCGGCCGGCGGCGCAGGGGCGATCACCCCGCCCCGGTCGGCGGAGGCGTCGAGCTGGGTGGGCGGGACGAGCGTGCGGCGCACCACGCTCCAGCGGCCAGGGCACACGTCGCGAAGGAGGGTCCCAGCAGGGCAGCGGGCTGGCGGGCCGCCGACCTCCGCGGAGGAGAGGGCCGTGACGAAGGGCCCCTCGCCGTCGCTGCGGAGCACGAGCGCTCCGCCCGGGACGAAGGTGCGGCAGGCCCAGAGCGAGCCGTCGCTCCAGCGGAGGCAGTCGACCGGCTCCTCGGAGAAGCGCGTCGGGGCGGCGCCGTCGACCGAGCGCCACACGCCATCATCGGGGCCTCCGGCCCACACGCTGCGGCCGTCGTCGGAGATGGCGAAGCCTCGCATCGGGCCGCGGGTGCGCAGCACCTCTCGCGCGGTCTCTCCGCCGTCGTCGCTGCGGAGGAGCACCCCGGCGCCCTCCGCGGAGCCGCCGTCCATCTCCGAGCTCGCCGCCGTGGCGCGGAGGTAGAGCACCTCCGGGCGGCGGCCGTCGACGCCGGAGACGTAGACCCCCGTGGCCTCGCCGAAGCGCAGCCCCGCGCGCTCCCAGCGGGCGCCCCCGTCGACGCTTCGGTAGAGCACGGCGCTTCCGTCGGCGTTGAGGGTCCCGCTGGCGTAGAGGCGCATCGGGTCGGAGCCTGCGACCTCGATGGTCTGGAGCACCACGCCCGGGAAGCGGTCGCCGACGAAGTCGAAGGTGAGCCCGTTGTCCGTCGAGCGCGCCACGCGGGAGTCGGGCATGGCGTTGCGGGTGACCGCGATGGCCCAGGTGACCCGGCCGTCGGGGGAGCTCGCGAGGTCCTTGACGGTGAGGGACTCGAGGTCGGGCTGGCGGCGGAAGGTGCAGCCGTTGCGGGTTGTGACCAGGCCGTCCTCGAGGGCGACCAGCAGGGTGCCGTCGGCGGCGTAGGTGAGGGGCGGGTCATACCCGTCCCCGTAAAGCAGCGCGTCCTCGCACCAGTACTCCCAGCGGCGTCCGCGGTCGACGCTCACCAGGAGCCCGAAGGTCGCCCGCACCACCATGAGGTCGCGGTTGGCGCCGGGGCCCTGGTGAAACTCTTGTGCGCTGGGGAAGCGACCGTTGGCAGAGGCCGTGGAGGTCGCGAGCAGGAGGAGCGAGGCGGCGAGGAAGGCGGGGCGGATCACACCGAGAAGGAGCTCCCGCAGCCGCAGGTGCCCTTCACGTTGGGGTTGCCGAACTTGAAGCCGGCGCCGGAGAGCGACTCGACGTAGTCGATCTCGGTGTTCTCCAGGTACTGGATGGAGAGCGGATCGACGAAGAGCTGGATGCCCAGGCACTCCACGACCTGGTCCATGTCCGTGGGCTTCTCGTCGAAGTAGAGGTCGTACTGGAAGCCCGAGCAGCCGCCGCCCTTCACCTGGAGACGGAGCCCCTGACCCTCGAGACCCTCCGCCTTGGCGATCTCCTTGACCTTGTTCGCTGCGATCTCGGTGAGCGTGATCATCGTGTCTCCTTCAACCAGCGACCGCGTCTGCGGCCGTCATCGTTGCTTCAGTTACTAACGCACGGCTTGCGCACGGTCCAGCGAAGCCACGGAGGGCGGTCAGATCACCCTCAACCGCACGACGCCGGGGCCCGCGGCAATGCGGAGCTGGCACCCGAGGCGCACCGAGGGCCGCTCCTTCAGGTAGGTGAGCAGCTCGTCCTCCCACTCCGTGCGCGGCTCGCAGAGGTCCATCCCCTCGGTCACCTCCAGCCGGCAGATGCCGCAGTTGGCGTGCCTGCACGAGAACGGAACCCCCGCCCGGATGTCACGGTCGCAGGCATCGGCCACCGAGACCCCGTCGGGGTAGTCGACCGCGAAGCCGGTGCGCTCGAACACCAGCCTCGGCATCACCAGAGCCCCTGCGCGGTCGAGGAGACATCGACCCCGAAGCCCCGCTCGCTCGGTGCCTCCGGGTGGATGCGCTGCGTCCACGCCCGGTCGTTCATCGGGGCCACGGTGGTGATCGCCCCCTGGCGGTAGCTGTCCCGACCGCCACGGTCGAGGAAGATCCCCACCGTCGGCCGCGAGAGTCTCCCGGGGTCGGTGAGCGACTCCAGCGCCGCGTTGCCGAGGGAGAGCACCGCCGCGGCGTCGTAGGTGTCGTCGCCCCCCTCGTCGGCGAAGATCCCCGCTCCGTTGGCGTTGCCCGCGCCCAGCGCGAGGTTTGGAACCCGGTAGCTGTCCGCCCCGTCGCCGAGCGACAGCAGGATGCCCAGGGAGAAGTCGTGCCCCGCCCCGGCGGTCATGTTCTCCCGGGTGGAGTCCTGGTTGTGGACATCCCTCCCCCCGCCGTCGACCAGCGCCCCGTAGGCGAAGTGCGCCGCGGCCCCCTGCACGTACCAGCGGGCGTCATAGCGGTCGTCCCCCGCCCCGTCGAGCAGCAGCCCCATGCCGCCCCAGTAGCCGGTGCCCTGCGCGAAGACCCCGGCGGTGTAGCGGTCGGAGCCCTCGCGGTCGCGCAGCACCCCGATGCCGCCGGACATGTTGGTGCGGTCGGGGGTGGCGTCGCCGCGCCGCCCGAAGCCCGCGCCCTGGGTGAAGCTGGAGTTGGACATCGGGCTCTGCGGCGACGGGTGGATCACCGGAGTCACCTTCGACTCGTAGACGTCGTCGCCCGCCCGGTCGTGAAGGAGCCCGACGCCCTGCACATAGCCGAAGCCCTGGGAGAAGGCCCAGGCGGAGTACTGGTCCCGGCCGCCGCCGTCGACCAGGACGCCGATGCCGACGACGGCCGCGCCCTGGCCGCCCGACTCGATGGCGTAGCGGTCGTCGCCGCCGTCGTCGAAGAGGCCGCCCACACCGAGGGCGCCGAAGCCCTGGGCCATGCGCAGCGCGCGGTAGCGGTCGCTCCCGCCGCCGAGGTCGTAGAGCAGCCCCACCCCGAGGCGTCCGGCGCCCTGCCGGGGAGTGCGGCTCATCGAGGCCGCGACCGCCCCGCCGATGCGCGCCCGCCCGTCCGCGTCCGAGGGGAGCGTCTCGGGCGTGTCGAGCGCCCCAGGGGTCTCCGGGTAGCCCCAGGTGTCGTCGCCGCCCAGGTCGACCGCGACGCTCACCGGCTGCGCCGCGTCCACGTTGGCGCCCACCGGGGCCTCGTAGGTGTCGTCGCCTCCGAGGTCGATCACCAGCAGCGTGCGCCGATACTCCGCGGCCCCGTAGCGATGCGACGCTCCGTCGCGGATCACCACCCGACCCGCGGGCGTGTCGACGTCGAAGCTCGCGCCCATCGCCCCCGCGAAGGGCCGCCAGTCGACGGACTCCACCGTCGCCGCGAGGTCGGCCGCCTCGCGCGTGGGGAGGCGCAGCTCGCCCAGCACCACGGCGAGGTCTTCGGGGTCGCCGAAGTTCGGCCGCTCGTCCGCGCGGTTGGTCGGCAGCACCAGGTGGGGAGCGATCTTGAAGAGGTGCGCCCGCTCCTCCTCGCTGGGAAAGCGGGCGAGGCCGCGGTCCCTCGCGTCGGCCGCGGCGAGCGCGGACCGCAGCACCCGGGCCACCGCGGACTGAAGCGCCATGGGCACGTCCGACGCGTCGGCGACGGCGGGAGCACGGTCGAAGCTCGCTCCGCCGCGGGTGGCCCAGGCCTCGACCGCGTCGACCAGGGGTGAGCCACCGCCGGCCGCCGGTGCAGGCGTCGGCGGAGGGAGCGCGTCGACCTCGCCCGTGAGGCGCATCCCCCCAGCGGCCCGGATGGCGCCCGACAGCGTGGACCCGGCGTCGTCGATGGACGGTCCGAGGCCGCGGGCCCAGCGCGCTCCGGCGAGCCAGTCGCGGTGCACCCGGTCGAAGACCGGAAGGCGGAAGCGGTCGCGCGTCACGAAGGCCCCGAAGGCGTCGAGCGTCGCGGCGCTGAAGAAGAGGTCGCAGCGGTCCCACGAGGCGGCGGGGTCGGCGCGCAGCGCGAGGTCGATCACCTGGTCGCGAGGCTCGAAGCCGCAGCGGCAGCCGTCCGGGACGCAGACCCCCTGCGCCGCGTCGCAGCGCGCCCCCTCGCCGCAGGCGGAGTCCGCGGTGCACGCGAGGGTGCAGAAGCCCCGGAGCTGTGGGCTCGAGGGCGTCACGCAGCGCAGCCCCGACGGGCACATCACCCCAGCGTCGCCGCCGCAGGGGGCGTTGATGCCGCTCGCTCCCAGCGCCCCGTTGCCGCAGGCGTCGGGACCGATGCGGTCGTCGGGAATACACGCCCTGGTAAGCGCTCCGCCGGGAGCGCGCACGTCACGGCACCGCCTGGCGCCGTCCTCGCAGTCGGCGTCGGTCAGGCAGGCGCCCAGGCAGACGTCGCCCGCGCGGCCCACCGAGGGGTGGGTTGCGTCGAGGTCCACGCAGCGGTCGTAGCGGCCGACGCAGCCCGAGCTCGGGCACGCGGCGCCTCGTCGGCTGTCCATCGGGACGCACCCGGCCGCGGCGTCCGGGGTGCACACCCGGTTGCCCGCGGCGTCGTCGCGGCAGGTCGCGGGCACCGCGGCTTCGCAGCGTGTTCCCACCACGGCGCAGGCGAGGCGGCACTCTCGGAGGCCCGGCGCGCGCATCGGATCGACCGCGACGCAGACGCTCCCGTCGTCGCCGCACTCGGCGTCGGCGCGGCAGGGGCGACAGGTGCGAGGCGGGGCGGCGGTGATCTCCATCGGGGGCGCGTCGACCGCCGTGGAGGCGTCCTCGGAGAGCGCGTCGACGGAGGGGGCGTCGGTGGGCGGCGCGTCGACGGCCGAGTCGGAGGGCGGAGCCGCGGGGGGAGAGGTGTCTTCGCAGGCGAAGGCCGAGGCGACCAGGAGGCCGAGGAGAATCGGGCGCATTGGGGAGTGCGGCGAAGGTAGCAGCGCGGCGCAGGCGTGACATAGAGTGCCCGGCCCCGCGATCGGGACTCACCTCCACGACCGCTGAACACTGCATGGAAATGACGGACAAACTGATGGATGAGAGGCAGCCGGGCGCACCGGGCGACGTGGGCGAGCGAGAGGCGACGGACCTCGCCGTGATGGCGCTCGACGCGGCGGCGTGGTCGGCGAGCACGGGCGCGCGGCCGGAGGGCGTGGTGCGGTGCGACCCGACGTGGTTTCGGGCGGTGGAGCTGCCGAAGGTGCGGGGCGCGGTGGAGCGTGTGCTGATGGGCCGCCACCCCGACCACGGGCTCGACCTGCTGCTGGAGGTCGGGGCGCTCGACGCGCTGCTGCCGGAGGTGAAGGCCATGGTGGGCTTCGGCGACGGGGAGTGGCGCCACAAGGACGTGTGGAAGCACACCAAGCAGGTGGTGCTGCAGGCGGTGCCTCGCACCGAGGTGCGGTGGGCGGCGCTGCTGCATGACATCGGCAAGGTGAAGACCCGGCGCATCGAGCCCAACGGGGAGGTGCACTTCTTCGGGCACGCGGAGGTCGGGGCGTCGATGTTCGACCGGATGCAGCGGCGCATGCCGATCTTCACCGGCGAGGAGGCGCTCTCGCGCTCGGTGCGCTTCCTGATCCTGCACCACCTGAGGGCGAGCGCCTACGAGCCGGGGTGGACCGACTCGGCCGTGCGCCGCTTCGCGCGGGAGATGGGCGGCGGGCTCTGCGACCTGCTCGACCTGTCGCGCGCAGACATCACCACCAAGCGGCCGGAGAAGAAGAAGCGCGGGCTCGACGCGATCTCCGAGCTCGCCCGGCGGGTGAGGGAGATCCAGGAGATGGACGCGAAGGTCCCGCCGCTGCCGAAGGGGCTCGGGACGGCCATCTCCGCGCGCTTCGGCATCCCCCCCTCGCCCGCCCTCGGCGAGCTGATGAAGGTGCTCAGAGACCGCGTGGACAACGGCGACCTCGAGGCCCAGCGGGACAACGATTACTACCTCGAGTATCTCGCCGCCGAGAAGCTCGTCACCCCCCGGTAGCAGTCCTCAGCCGGTCTGCCCCGCTCCGTCGGGCAGCGCGGCGTCCTCGAAGCGCTCCGTCGAGGCGCTCCAGACCCTCGCCCTGGCCCGCACGAGGCCGCCCTCTCGGTCGATCTCATAGACGTTGTACGAGGCCATCTTCTCCTCGTCGTGGTGCACCAGCGAGGCGCTCGTCGCGCCCAGCCGGTGGATCGTCGCCCCCTTCGCCCCGGCGAGCCTCTCGTGCCCCCGGCGGTGCCAGTGGCCGTGCAGCGCCAGCACGTCGCGCCCGTGGTCGAGCACCTCCCGGAAGTCCGCGAGGTCTTCGAGGCCTCGCATCAACGGCCCCAGCCGGCCGAGAGGATCGACGATGGGGTGGTGGCTCAGCACCACCGGCACCCGGGAGCGCACCTCCGGGTGGTCGAGCGCCTCTCTCAGCGCCCGCCGCTGCGCCTCGCCGAGCCGCCCCGAGGCGATGAGCGGCAGCCGGGGGACCGCCGACGAGAGCCCGATGAGCGCGAGGTCGTCGCGCAGCCTGACGAAGGGGAAGCGCCCTCCAGGGAGCTCGACGGCGAGGTCGAGGTCGCTGGTGATGTACTTCTCGAAGTAGGTACCGAAGCGCCGGGAGCGCCGCGACCCTTCGGTGTAGAGGTCGTGGTTGCCGGGAACGACGCTGACCTGCGAGGGGTGCATCCCCAGGCGCTCGATCATGGCGAGGGCGGCCTCGAACTCGGGCTCCAGCGCCAGGTTGGTGAGGTCGCCGGTGATGGCGACGTGATCCGGGGCGAGCGCCCGGAGGTCGGCCATCATGGCCTCGACCACCGAGGGCCGGTGCTTGTGGCCTCGCTTCAGCCGGAGGTTGATCCAGCCGGTGAGGCGCTTGTTGAGCAGCATCCGGTGCAGGGGAACACCGCGGAGGTCGAGGATGTGCGGGTCGGACAGGTGCGCAAGGACGATGGACATCGCTCGGGCGAAGCTACCACCGCGCGGTGGAGGCGCCCGCTCAGCGGCAGGCGTCCACGCCGCGGGGGAAGGCGTCGCGGTAGGTACGCAGCGTCTGGATGCAGAGGTGCTGCCCGGTGGAGTAGGGGCCGAGCCCGGTGTCGCGGGTGTCGCCGCCGGAGATGCCCACCACGTAGCCGGCGGGGTAGACGCGGCCGACGTCGGTCGCCCACTGGTGCTGCGGCCGCAGGTGGAGCATCCGGAAGCGGGCGCCCGTGGAGAGGTCGGTGAACTCCGGCATGTAGCCCCAGGCGTAGACCCCGGTGCGGTCGAGCCTGGAGGTGTGCCGTAGCTGGATCCGGGTGCCGGCCCGCACGCCGATGTCCGTGTCGTGCCAGCCGTAGGAGATGTGCTCGTAGGTCAGGTAGGTGTTCCACCACTGGAGCTCGCCGCAGACGGGGCGATCGGGCGCCTGGCAGTGCGCGCCGTCGCAGCTCCATCCCCCGGGGCATCCCCCGCAGGAGCCGCCGCAGCCGTCGCCGCCGCAGTTGTGGTCGCCGCAGTGGGGGACGCAGCGCACGGTGATGTCCATGGGAGGGGACGGCTCATCGAGCAGGCCCGACGGGGAGGTGATGCCGAAGCGGTACCCGTAGCGGCCGGGGGAGCCCGGCGCTCGGACGTGGAAGGGAACGTCGATGGAGAAGCCAGGGCCCACCGGGAGGGGGAGGTCCACCGGCCCGGCGCCCCAGGTGCGAGCGCCGCCAGGGAGCGCCGAGTCGAGGTGGTGGCTCGCCTCCCAGACCGCGTCGCCGCAGTTGGCGAAGCTCGCCGACACGTCGAAGCCCTGGTGGGGATCGACCACGCCCGGCGGCGGCTGCTGCCGCACGAAGCGCGCGTCCGACGGCTCGTTGCCGCAGTCGGCCGGGTGCAGCGCGACGAGGTCCACCGGCGGCGACGCCTCACCGACGGCGGTCGTGTCGTGCACCACCTGCCAGGTCCATCGGTAGCGACCGGGCGCCGAGGGGGCCGTCGCGTCGAGGTCGACGGTGAACTCCGCCCCGTAGGGGACGTCCGCCGGGAGGTCGACCCGCCGCGTGGTCCAGGCGTCGTCGGGCTGCGAGCGCGAGGCGAGGAACCACCCGTCGGCCTGGGAGAGCGTCGAGGTCGAGCAGTTGGCGAAGGTCACGCTGCCGCGCACCCGAGACCCGGTGCCCACGAAGCGGGGCGGCGCCACCTGAGAGCGGAAGCGCACCGCGGGGCCGGGCTGCGCGCAGTCCGCGGGCGCGAGCACCTGGACGTCCTGCGCGGGGGTGTGCTCCTGGAAGAGCTCGATGCGGTCGCGGGAGATGGCGAAGCGCGCGGGGTAGTGGCCCGTCCCGAGCGGCGCGACGAGCTCGAAGCGCACGGTCACCTCGGTGCCGTTGGGCACCTCGATGGGCAGCCCCACGCGACGGATGCCCCACGCGGCGCCCTCCTCCGGGTCGACCGGGACCAGGGAGAAGTCCTCGCGGTTCCAGTAGAGCCCGCTGCAGTTGGTGAAGGTCACCTCCATGGGCAGCCGCGTCGACGGGGTCACCACCGCGGGCAGCGCGCTCTGGGAGCGAAACTGCGCCGACGCCTGGCCAGGACGGCACATCCCAGGTCGGGCGCACGAGGGGCCCTGGCACCCGACGCCCCCGTCGTCCTCCGCGGAGGGAACGGTCGCCTGGTCCGCGGCGCACCCCGAGGCCGCCATGGCGGCGAGCACCAGGGCGCCCATCACGAAGGTCGATCGCTCGAGTGTCATGGCGCTCCTACCATGTGACCGGGACCGGGCCCGACTGCACGCTGGTGTTCCCGATTCCCAGCGCGCCGGAGCGGTTGGATCCCCAGCACCGCAGGCTCCCGTCGCCCAGCAGCGCGCACGCGGTGTCCACGCCGCCCGCCATCGACGAGACCCCCTGGAGCGGGTTGGTCGACGCGGCCCCCGGCGTGGCGATCACCATCACGGCCCCCTGCGGGGCGCGCACCCTCCGGCCGTCGCCGAGCTGCCCGCTGGAGTCGTCGCCCCAGCAGCGCACCGTGCTGTCGTCGAGCACCGCGCAGGAGAAGCTCCCGCCCGAGGCGATCGCCCTCGGCACCATCGACGGCGCCACCACGTCGTCGCGCACCCGCTGGACGTCCGCCACGTCGCTCACGCCGATGCCCACGCGCGCGTCCCCAGCGTCGGCGTCCTCCGCGCCCGCGTCCACGGGTCGGTCGGCGTCGACCGAGGCCTCCGCGCCCGCGTCCATCGAGGCGTCCTCCACGGAGGCGTCCTCCACGTCGGCGCCCACGTCGGCGTCCCTGCCGGCGTCCGTCGCGCTCACCCGGAAATCCAGGCCCTGCACCCGCAGCGGCTGAGGGCTGCACGGCCCCGAGCACCGCTCCGGAACGGCGCTCTGCGGCGCGCTCCCGAGCTGCCCCTGCTCGTTGCGCCCCCAGCACCAGACCACCCCGTCGGCGTTGCGGGCGCAGGTGTGGTCGGCCCCGGCGGATAGGTCGCTGATGGTGTCGATGAACGAGTCGCCATCGAGCACCCCGACCGGCGAGGGACCGGGCATCGTGCTCGCGCGGCCGGCGCCCGGCTGGCCATAGCGACCGTCGCCCCAGCAGAGCACGATGCCCTCGGAGGTGCGGGCGCAGGTGTGGGCCGTGCCCGCGGAGACCGCCACGACGTTCTTGACACCGTCGAGCACCGTGGGCTGCGGCTCGCAGGCGATGGTCTCGCTCCCCACGGTACACTGGCGCGAGGTGGTCGGCTGCCCGAGCTGTCCCCGGTCGTTGGCGCCCCAGCAGTAGACAAGGCCCGCCGCGACGGCGCAGGTGTGGCGCGATCCGGTGCTGATCGCGGTGATGCCGGTGAGGCCTCGCGCGGCGACGGGGCTGGCGCTGGGGAGGGTGAGCCCGTTGCCGAGCTGACCGGCGCTGTTGCTGCCCCAGCAGCGGACCGTG
>Ga0207969_100076_pt1 | contig 69395 bp, 48 predicted proteins | sample LakWasMet25_LOW6_2_FD_183869 | JGI IMG/M metagenome (GOLD analysis project Ga0207969, IMG submission 183869) | Freshwater sediment methanotrophic microbial communities from Lake Washington under simulated oxygen tension - Sediment Metagenome... | ecosystem: Environmental > Aquatic > Freshwater >...
CTCATCACCCTCGCGGGAAAGGCCTCATTCGGAGATCGCGCGACTCTCCAGAGCAGTCCGCCCGCGGACTTCCGGTGAGCTTTCACCGAACCCATCGTTGCCGCGGGTTTCCAACCCGCGGGCACAGCGGGCACCGCCATCTATCGCACGCATCGGCTTGAATTGAAGGCGAATCGTGAGATGTGTGCCGAACGGAGCCGCCCCGCGGGGGTTAAGGGCGCGCGGCAGCGGGGAAGGGGGCCCACGACCGTGACGGTTTCAACCACGACGAAACCAGCGCGTCGCCACCGATCCCCGGATCCCTGCTGAATCGTAGGGGATGTTGCCTGGCATACGACATCGGATCCCATCAGGAGGTCTCTTGGGTGCTGCCGCTCTCGACCTCTGATCCGCTGAGCGTCGCCGGCCGGCGTCGCTCCTGACCGTTCACCTCCCCTTCCTGCTCGCTCGTGCTCCCCGGCGCTCCGCTGGGGAACGGGACACCTCGCGCGCTGCGACCGCCCCTTCGGGGCGCATGGTACAAGCCGCGCGAGCACGGCCATGAACCCTCGAAACACACCCACACTCTCCGGCTGGGGCCGCCTCCCGGCCCCCGGCGTCGAGAAGCTCTCCGAGGACCTCGAGCGCCTCACCCGAGGCGCGGCCCTCACCCGCGGGCTGGGCCGCTCCTACGGCGACTCCTCGCTCCCGGCGAAGGCAGACGACCTCGTGGCGTGCTCCCGCATGGCCGACCGCATCCTCGGCTTCGACCCCGAGACGGGGGTGCTGCGCGCCGAGGCGGGCTTCTCCCTCGTCGAGCTCAACCGGCTCTTCATGCCTCGCGGGTGGTTCTCCCCGGTGACCCCGGGGACGAAGTTCGTGACCCTCGGGGGCATGGTCGCCTCGGACGTCCATGGGAAGAACCACCACGTCGAGGGGTGCTTCGGCGCGCACGTCCGCTCGCTTCGGATGCGCCTCGCCGATGACTCCATCGTGGACTGCGGCCCCGAGCAGGAGCCCGAGCTCTTCGACGCCACCGTCGGGGGCATGGGGCTCACCGGGCACATCCTCGAGGTCGAGTTCGCGCTCGCGCGCATCCCGAGCCGGTGGATCCACATGGAGAGCGAGCGCATGCCCTCCATCGACGAGTTTCTCGCGGGCCTCGGCCGCGCGGCGCCCGCCTTCCCGATGACCATGGGCTGGATCGACTGCCTCCACCGCGGCCGCTCCATGGGCCGCGGCATCCTGATGGCCGGGCGCTGGGCCGAGGCCTCGGAGGCCGGCGAGCTCGCGCCCCGCGCGGCGCACCCGCTCACCATGCCCGTCGACCTCCCGAACCTCGCCATCAACGACCTCACCGTCGCGGCCTTCAACGCGCTCTACTACTGGAAGCACCTTCGCCGCCGGGCGACGACGCTGGTCGCGCCGGACCCCTTCTTCTATCCCCTCGACGCCATCCTCGAGTGGAACCGGGTCTACGGTCCGAGGGGCTTCACCCAGTATCAGTGCGTGATCCCGCGGCAGGCCGGGGCGCCCGCGGTGCGGGAGTTCATGGACCTTCTCACCAAGCTCGGCGGCGCCTCGCCGCTCTGCGTGATCAAAGACTGCGGCCCCGAGGGCCGGGGGATGCTCTCCTTCCCGCTGGAGGGGACCTCCATCGCGGTGGACATGGCCGTCTCCCCGGGCATCCAGGGCATCGTCGACCGGCTCAACGAGTTCGTGATCGCCGCCGGGGGGAGGATCTACCTCACCAAGGACCGCTTCACCCGACCCGAGCACTACCGGGCGATGGAGCCGCGGCTGGAGCGCTTCCTCGCGGCGAGAGAGAAATACGATCCGCACCGGAGGCTGCGCAGCGGACAGTCGGTGCGGCTGCTGGGAGACGTGGCGTGAAGGCAGTGATTCTCGGAGGGACGACGGGCATCGGGCGAGCGATCGCGCGTCGGCTGGCGGAGCGCGGCGACTCGGTCTTCCTGCTCGCGAGGGAGCTCGACGACCTCACCCGAAGCGCGGAGGACCTCACCGCGCGCCACCCGAAGCGAGAGCCCGTGGGCCATGCGCTCTGCGACCTGGAGCGCCCGGAGGGCTTCGCCGCCGCGCTCGACGCCGCGGACGCCGCGCTGGGGGGCTTCGACGCGGTGATCGTGACCGCGGGGCTCTTCGCCACGCAGGACGCGCTGGAGGCCGACATCGAGTTCACGCGCCGCCTGGTGACGGTGAACTACGCCAACACGGTGGTGTTCTGCGAGCACGCGAGGAAGCGGCTGCTGACGCGCGGCGGAGGTCGGCTCGCGGTGTTCTCCTCGGTGGCCGGAGACCGGGGGAGAAAGCCCGTGGCCATCTACGGGTCGAGCAAGGCGGGGCTCTCGGTCTACCTCGAGGCGCTGGACCACAAGTTTCACGCGCAGGGCCTCTCGGTGCTCTGCGTGAAGCCGGGCTTCGTGAAGACCGGGATGACCGCGGGGCTCAAGCCCCCGCCCTTCGCGGGCGACCCCGAGCAGGTCGCGAGGGACGTCGTGCGCGCCATGGATCGCCGCCGCCCGATGCTCTACACGCCTGGGATGTGGGCGCTGGTGATGCTGGTGATCCGCTGGCTGCCGCGCTTCGTGATGCGCAAGATCAACTTCTGACCTCGTCGCCCGTACTCCGAGCCCCGGGAAGCGCCCGCTTGCGCCCCGGGTCGAGGCCGCTCTAGCGTCGTCGGATGCGCGGCGCCGACGTCACGATCCCAGGCGATGCCTCCCACGGCGACGCCTCCTCTCCCGCCTACGCCAACGTCCCCGCGGGGGCGACGCGAGGCATGGTGGTGATCCACGAGATCTTCGGTCGGCAGCCCGACATCGACCGCGTGGTCGACCGCTTCGCCACGAGGGGCTACGCGGCCGTGGCGCCCGACCTCTTCCACGAGGGCGCGCTGCGGTGCATCCGCGCGGTGATGTCGGCGATGAGCACCGGGGTCGAGGTCGCGCCGGTGCGCAAGGCGCTTCGGGCGCGACAGTGGCTCTGCGACCAGGCGGGCCTCTCGGCGCCGCAGGTCGGCATCATCGGCTTCTGCTTCGGCGGAGGCTTCGCGCTGCTCGCGGGCTCGGGCTGGGGCGCCGTGTCGACCAACTACGGCGAGGTGCCGCCCACCGCGCGCATGCGGGGCATCGGCCCGGTCATCGGGTGCTACGGCGGGCGCGACCTGCCCTTCCGAGCGAAGGGGGCGGCGCTCACCGAGCGCCTCGCGCCGCTGGGCGTCGTGCCCGAGGTGCACACCTTCCCCAGCGCGGGGCACGCCTTCCTCACCGAGGGAGACCACCCCGTGGCGACCGTGCTGACGTGGCCGATGCTCCACGCGGGCTACGACCCCCTGAGCGCCCCGGAGGCGTGGACGAAGATCGAGGCCTTCTTCGACCGCAACCTCAGCCCGAAGACCGACGGCGCGGCGGAGTAGCGGCGCCGCCCGATGTCACGACGAACCCGTTGGATCGCCGTGGTCGTGGCGCTGCTCTGCGCCGTCGCGGGGGCCTCGCTCGTGGCCGTCCGCACGCTGCGCCCGCGCCGCGGGGCGGTGGCGCAGTCGCGCGCGGTGGCCACGCCGGAGCAGCTCCGGGCCCAGTGCCGAGACGCCGTCGGGCCGCCTCGCGTCGAGCGCATCAGCGAGCACGTCTGGCTGGCGATCGGGTACGATCTGGCCAACACGATCCTCATCCAGACGAGCGCGGGCAACCTGGTGGTGGACGTCTCGATGAGCCCGGTGCGCGCGCAGGCCGTGAAGGCGGCGCTCACCGCGGTGGCGCCCGGCCGAACGCTCGCGGTGATCTACACGCACAGCCACATCGACCACACCGGCGGGGCGTCGGCGTGGGTCGAACCGGGGACCGAGATCTGGGCGACCGAGGCGCTCTCTGAGCACTTCATCAAGCAGTACGGCGAGTTCAGGACCGCCGAGACCCGCCGCGGTGCAGGGCAGTACGGCGCGCACATCGAGGAGGCCTCGCTGCCCTGCTGCACCATCGGCCGACGGCTCGACTTCGAGAGCGCCCTGGTCACCGGCGCGCTGCTCCCCACGCGCACCTTCTCGGGCCACGCCGAGCTCACCTTCGGCGGGGTGCGCGTCGAGCTCGTCGAGGCCCACGGAGAGACCCACGACCAGCTCTTCGTCTGGCTGCCCGCCGAGCGGGTGCTCATGCCCGGCGACAACTACTACCACGCGTTTCCCAACCTCTACACGATCCGAGGGACCTCGCCTCGCCCGGTGGACGCCTGGATCGACTCGCTCGACCTCATGCGCCGCCGCGCCCCGGAGCACCTCGTCCCCTCGCACACGGTCGCGCTCCACGGTCGGGAGAACATCCTCGGCGCGCTCACCCGCTACCGGGACGCCATCCAGTGGGTGCGCGACCGGGTCGTCGCCGGGGCCAACGCGGGCATGCGCCTCGAGGCCCTCGTGGAGAGCATCGGGCTGCCGCCCGCGGTCGCCTCGGACCCCGCGCTCGCCCCGCTCTACGGCCAGGTCGACTGGTCCGCGCGAGCGATCTACACCAACCACCTCGGGTGGTTCGACGGCAGCCCCGAGGCGCTCTACCCCCTCGCCGAGCGCGACCGGGCGACCCGCACCGTGGCCATGATGGGCGGCGCCGAGCGCCTCTGGTCGGTCATCGACGCCTCCCTCCGCACGGACCCACGGTGGGCGCTGCACCTCCTCACGCTGCTGCGCGACGCGGGCCTCGCGGCGGAGACCCCGGGGCAGCGCTGGGCCCTCGCCTCGGCGACCGCGCTGGAGTCCGTCGCCGCCACGGTGGGCAACAGCAACGGCCGCGGCTACCTGCTGGAGTCGGCCTACGGGCGACGCCACGGGGTGCCGCCGCTCCCGACGCCGCGCGCCTCGGCGGCGGTGCTCGACCGGGTGCCGATGGCGACGGTCTTCCACGTGATGGCCTCGCGGCTGCTGCCGGAGCTGTCCTCGGGCGTGCACGAGTCCGTGCGCTTCGACCTGACCGACTCGCGCGAGACCTTCTTCCTGACGATCCGCAACGGGGTGCTGGAGGTCGCGAAGGGAGACGCGCTCCCCAACACGCCGCCGCCGCTCGCGGTCGTCACCACCACCGCGAGCGCGTGGCGTCGCGTCGCGACGGACACCCTCTCCCCCGCCGCAGCGGTCGCCAGCGGAGAGCTGCGCATCGAGGGCGACACCGCGGGCTTCTACACCTTCTCGCAGCGCTTCCGCCGCGGGCTCTGACCGTCGCGCCCCGCCCGCAGCTCGGCACTGCGGGGAGAGCGCGGACGTGTCGGTGCATCCGTTGCGTCGGTGAGCTGGAGTCCGACGCATGGAATGCACCTCCGGGGCCCCGTCGTCGACGCATCGAGCGGCGAACGAAGGGGCGCCGCCTCGCAGCCGCGGCGGCACGTCGAATGCTGGCGCTGCGCGAAGGAGCGGAGGACCTCCATGCGAGCGTTGGTCACGGGAGCGAACGGGCACATCGGCAGCCACGTGGTGAGGGCGTGCCTCGCGGCCGACCTCGAGCCTGTGGCCTTCGTCCGAGCGAAGGCCGCCGCGAAGGTGCGGGCTGCGCTCGGAGGGCGGGCCACCCCCGATGCCGACTGGACACGCTGAACCCCAGGTCACCGGCGCGTTCGTAGAGGACCAGGGCGCGCTCATCCGACGCGTCGTCGACAGCATCCCCTCGATGCTCGCCTATTGGGACTCCTCGCAGCGCTGCCGCTTCGCCAACCGCGCATACGAGCGCTGGTATGGGGTCGCGCCGGGGGCGCTGATCGGCATGCCCATCCGCGAGCTCCTCGGGCCGTACCATCCCCTCTGCGAGCCGCACATCGTGGCCGCGCTCCGGGGCGAGGCCCAGGAGTTCGAGCGGGAGATCCCCGACCCGAAGGGAGGGCCCCCGACGATCAGCCACGCGAACTACATCCCCGACGTGCTCGACGGCGTCGTGCGGGGCTTCTTCGCCGAGGTGACGGACATCTCGGCGCTCAAGCGGGCCGAGCGCGCGCACCGGGAGGCCGAGCAGGAGTTCTCCGGCATCATCGCCATCGCGGCGGACGCCATCATCAGCGTCGACGCCGACCAGCGGATCACCATCTTCAACGACAGCGCCGAGAGGGTCTTCGGCTACACCAAGGCCGAGGCGCTGGGGGCCCCGCTCGAGATGCTGGTCCCCACCCGGCTGCGCGCCGGGCACCGGGCGCACGTCGCGGCCTTCGCCGCCGCCGAGAGGGGCACCGTCTCGATGGGCGAGCGGAGCGTGACGATCCACGGGATGCGCAAGAACGGCGAGGAGTTTCCCGCGGAGGCCACGCACTCCAAGCTGGTCGTCGGGGGCAGGGTCGTGATGACCGTGGCGCTCCGGGACATCACGGAGCGGAGGCTCTTCGAGAGGGAGCGGGAGATCCTTGCCGACGCGGGGGACGCGCTGGCCTCGTCGCTGGACTACGCGGAGACGATCAGGAGCATCGCCGGGCTGGTGGTGCACCACGTCGCCGACCTGTGCCTCATCGACATGATCGAGGCCGACGTGCGGGGGCACCGGCTGATGGTGGTCCACGCCGACCCGGCGATGGCCGCGACCTGCGAGAAGATGGCGGCCCTCCCGATCGATCGGGGCCACACCCTCGCCCGCTCGGCCTTCGAGACCAGGCAGCCCCAGCTCTTTCGCGAGCTGGGCCCCGAGCTGTGGGCATCGGTGGCCCGAGACGACGAGCACCTCCGGCTGATCGAGGCCCTCAACCCCCGCTCGGCCATCGTGGTGCCGCTGCTCTCCCACGGCGAGCTTCTCGGGGCCATGGTCCTCGCGTCGAGCCGCCCCGGTCGCTATGGCAGCCGCGACATGGCCTTCGCGACCGAGATCGCCCGCCGGGCGACCAGCGCCATCGTGAACGCCCGACTCTACGCCGCGGCGCAGCGGGCCACCAAGGCGCGCGACGACATCCTGGCCATCGTCGCCCACGACGTCAGGACCCCGCTGAGCACCATCCTCCTCGCGACGGGCCTGCTGGAGCGACAGCTCGCGAAGGCAGGAACGGCGGCCGCCATGAGCAGCGTGCAGACGATCCTTCGCGCCTTCGAGCGCGCCAACCGGCTCATCCAGGACCTCCTCGACGTGGCGCGCATCGAGGGAGGGGCGCTGACGATCGAGCGCGGAGAGATGCCCGCGAGGCAGCTCCTCGTCGACTCGCAGGAGGAGGAGCAGCTGCTCGCCGCCAAGGCCTCCATCGCGCTGCGCATCGACGCGGCCGATGAGCTGCCTCCGATCCTTGGCGACCGCGACCGCCTGCTCCAGGTGCTGGAGAACCTCGTCGGAAACGCGATCAAGTTCACCGACCCGGGGGGGAGCATCACGCTGGGGGCTGACTCTCGACCCGGGGAGGTGTGGTTCAGGGTCGAGGACACGGGCGTGGGGATGTCCTCCGAGAGCCTCGAGCGGGTCTTCGACCGCTTCTGGCAGGCGGGGAGGGCCGAGCGCCACGGGGCGGGGCTCGGGCTCCCGATCTGCAAGGGCATCGTCGAGGCCCACGGGGGCCGCATCTGGGCGGAGAGCGAGCCGGGCCGGGGGACGACCTTCTATTTCAGCGTCCCGACCGCGCTCTCCGGCGAGCAGCGCGATTGACGAGAGCGGCCGCGGCTCCAGAGGGAGATCTCTGGGGCCCGAGCGCAGACCGCTGCCTCTGGAAGATCCTGTCCGATGCGCGAATCCCCACCGCATCGCTGAGGCCTTCGACCATGGAATCGGCCCACCGCGACATCGAGGAGCTGGTCTTCCGCACCCTTCTGGAGCGCGCGGTGCCGGTCGCCATCTTCTGCTGGAGCGCCGCCGAGGGCTGGCCGGTCGAGTTCGTCTCGTCCAACGTGGGCCACGTGCTCGGCTATGGCGCCGAGGACTTCCTCTCCGGGCGGGTGGTCTACGCCAGGGCCATCCACCCCGACGACCTCCCGAAGGTGACCCGCGAGGTCGAGGAGCACAGCGCCTCCGGTGACCTGGTCTTCGAGCACGAGGACTACCGGCTCATCGACCCGGGGGGCCGGGTCATCTGGGTGCGCGACCTCACCGCGATCATCCGCGACGACGCCGGGAAGATCACCCGCTACATCGGCTACCTCTTCGAGTGCACCGCGCGCCACGAGGCGCTGGACGCCCTGGCGCTGGCCCGGCGCAAGGCCGAGGCCGCCACGCAGGCGAAGACCGAGTTCTTCAGCAACGTGAGCCACGAGTTTCGCACGCCCCTCACGCTGATGCTGGGGCCGCTGGAAGACCTGCTCGCGGGCGCGCGGGGCGAGCTGCCGGGGCCCGTGGGCGCCGAGCTGGTGATGGTCCACCGCAACGCGCAGCGGCTGTTGAAGCTGGTCGACGCGCTGCTCGACTTCTCGCGCCTGGAGGCCGGTCGCGCGGAGGCCAGCTTCGAGCCCGTCGACCTCGCGGCGCTCACCACGGACCTCGTCAGCACCTTCCGCTCCGCGGTGGAGCGAGGGGGCGTGCGGCTGTCCCTGGCCTGCCCCGCCCTGCCGGAGCCCGTCTTCGTCGATCGGGGGATGTGGGAGCAGATCGTGCTCAACCTGCTCTCCAACGCGTTCAAGTTCACGCTCTCCGGGGAGATCGCGGTCTCGCTGCGGCTCGACGACGGATCGGTGCGGCTCTCGGTGCGCGACACCGGCGTCGGCATCCCCGAGGCGGAGCTTCCCCACATCTTCGAGCGCTTCCATCGGGTGCGCGGGGCGTCGGGGCGCAACTTCGAGGGGACGGGCATCGGCCTCGCGCTGGTGCAGGAGCTCACCCGCCTCCACGGCGGCACGGTCTCGGCGGAGAGCGAGCCGGGCCGGGGGTCGTGCTTCAGCGTGCGCGTCCCGCGAGGCTCGGAGCACCTGCCCAAAGAGCGCCTCTCGCTCTCGCCGCAGCCCTCGACGACGGCCGCCGCGGGATCGGACCCCTTCGTGGCGGAGGCGCTGCGATGGCTGCCCGGGGAGGAGGCGCCCGAGCCCGCGGCCGCGGCGGCGGCCGGCGGTGCGGCGCGAAAGCGCATCGTGCTGGCCGATGACAACGCCGACATGCGGGACTACGTGCGGCGCCTGCTCGCGCGCGAGCACGAGGTGGTCGCCGTGGGCGACGGTCGCCAGGCGCTGGAGGAGGTGCGCGCTCGACGGCCCGACCTGCTCCTCTCGGACGTGATGATGCCCGAGATGGACGGCTTCGAGCTGCTCCGCGCGGTGCGGGCCGACCCGGCGCTGCGCACGCTGCCGGTGCTGCTGCTGTCCGCGCGGGCCGGGGAGGAGGCGCGGCTGGGCGGCCTGGAGGAGGGCGCGGACGACTACCTCACCAAGCCCTTCTCGGCGAGGGAGCTCACCGCGCGGGTGAGGGCGCAGCTGCACCTCGCGGACCTCCGCGAGCAGGCCCGCGAGGCGACGGAGGCCTCCGAGCGGCTCTACCGGCAGCTCATCGAGGGCGCGCAGGACGGCATCGTGGTGGTCGATCGGGAGGGGGTGGCGACGCTCGCCAACAGCGCCGCGCAGCGCATGTTCGGCTACGAAGAGCGCTCCCTCGTCGGCATGGCCGTGATCGACCTCCTCGCGCCCGAGCTGCGCGACGAGCACCGCCGTGACCTCGCGGAGTACGCGCGCTCCGGCGGAGGAGCGCTCGCCGGGCGCTTCGTCGAGCTGCGGGGGCGGCGGCGGAGCGGCGAGGTGTTTCCGATGGACGTCGCGGCCTCGGCGGTCGATCTGCCCGCGGGGCTGGCGATCATGTACGCGGTGCGCGACACGTCCGAGCGTCGGCGGTTGCAGGCGCGCGTGACGCAGTCCGAGCGGCTCGCGTCGCTGGGGCTGATGAGCGCCGGGATGGCGCACGAGATCAACAACCCCATCGCGTTCATCGACAGCAACCTGGCCGTGCTGGACCGGGACATCCGCGGGATGCGCTCCGTGCTGGAGGAGTACCGCCGCGGCGATGCCACGCTGGCCGCGGTCGCCCCGGAGGTGATGGAGGGCGTGCGGCGCGCCAGCGAGGCCGCCGACCTGGCCTACATCGAAGGCAACATCGAGCGGATCGTGCAGCGCTCGCGGGTGGGCGTGAAGCGCGTGGCCACGATCGTGACGCACCTCCGGGAGTTCGCCCGGCTCGACCACGCCGAGGTCGCGACCGTGGACCTGCGGAGCATGCTGGAGAGCAGCGTGGAGATGGTGCAGTGGCGCCTGGACAAGCTGGGTATCACTGTCGAGCGCCGCTATGGCGCGGTGCTGCCGATCTCCTGCTCCGTCGCGGCGATGAACCAGGTCTTCCTGAACCTGCTGGTGAACGCGATCCAGGCGATCGAGACCAACGGGCGATCGGAGGGGCGCATCTCGATCTCGACGCGGAGCGCCGGGGCCGATGTCGTCGTCGAGATCGCCGACAACGGCGGCGGCATCCCCGAAGACCTCCTGCCGCGCATCTTCGACCCCTTCTTCACCACGAAGCGCGTCGGGGAGGGAATGGGCCTCGGGCTGAGCATCAGCCACAGCATCGTGGTGGACCAGCAGGGCCGCATCGAGGTCGAGAGCGAGGCCGGACGCGGGGCGCTCTTCCGCGTGATCCTGCCGAGAAGCCGAGGGGAGAAGTCATGATGGAGGTCACGTCGCGCAAGTACTGCCTTCTGGTCGTCGACGACGAGCCGGACATCTGCGACTCGGTCTACGACCTGCTGCGCCTCCGCTACGACGTCGCCCGGGCGAACAGCGCCGAGGAGGCGATGGAGGTCATGCGGCAGCGCGACGTTCACGTCGTGATGACCGACCAGCGGATGCCCTCGGTGACGGGCACCGAGATGCTGCGGAAGGTGAAATCCGAGTACCCCGACGCGATCCGGGTGCTCTTCACCGGATACGCGGACATCCGCTCGGTGATCGAGGCGATCAACCTGGGCCACGTCTACCGCTACATGAGCAAGCCCTTCTCTCCAGAGGAGCTCGAGCTCGCGGTCGCCGAGGCCGCCGCCGAGTATGAGCGCATCGCCGGCCGGGCGCGCGCCCTCGACGCGTGCGTGCGCAGGGTCGACGAGCTCGAGGCGACGCTCTCGGAGCTGCGAGAGCGGCTCGCCCGGCTGGAGGGGGAGGGCGGCTGAGCGCCGCTCAGCGAGGCACCAGCGTCGGTCGCAGCAGCCGCGCAGGACCGCCCGGCGCGAGCTGACCCGCGGCGTTGTCGCCCCAGCACCACAGGGCCGTCTCCGCGATGATCCCGCACGCGCCCATCGGGCCCGCGGCCAGCGCCTCGGGCTGGCTGCGAGAGAACTCCGTGATGCGCTGGGGGACGGGGTTGGCCACGCCGGTTCCGTCGCCGAGCTGGCCCAGCTCGTTGGCGCCCGCGCAGGAGACCGTGTCGCTCCCGAGCGCTCCGCAGGTGAACCCGTCGCCCGCCACCACAGACGTGAGCTCGCGCCATGCGGCGATCGCGACGGGCGTCGTACGCACCGCCATCGCGCCGTCACCGAGCGCCCCTCGGCCGCCATCGCCCCACGCCAGGGTCGTCCCGTCCGCCGCGCGCGCCAGCGCGTGGGCGTGGCCGACCGCGAGCAGCCGCAGCCCGCCCCCGCCCGTCACGGGACCCGGCGCCGCGCGGTCGGTGGTGGTGCCGTCGCCGAGCTGCCCGCGCTCGTTGGCGCCCCACGTATGCACGGCCCCCGAAGCGGTCTCTGCGGCGGTGAACGCGCCGCCCGCGAGCACGCGCCGATACGCCCCGGCGGTCGCGACGAAGCCCGCCCGGTCGGTGGTGGTGCCGTCGCCGAGCTGCCCGTGGTCGTTGGCGCCCGAGCAGCGCACCGCCTCGCCGCTTCGAGCGCAGGTGTGCTCGGCGCCGGCGCTCACCTGCTCGACGCCGTCGAGGCCCGCAGGGCTCACCGGGATCGCCCGGTCGGTGGTGCTCCCGTCGCCGAGCTGCCCGCGGTCGTTGGCGCCCCAGCAGCGCGCGCCCCCCGCCCGGAGCAGCGCGCACGCGTGGCGCCCGCCCGCGACCATCGAGGACACCCCTCCGAGGCCGCGCACCCTCACCGGACCCGTGACGGGCGCGGTGCTCCCGACGCCGAGCTGCCCGCGGTCGTTGGCGCCCCAGCACCAGACCGAGTCGTCGGAGCGCACCACGCACGAGAAGTCACCGCCGAGCGCGACGGACCTCAGCGTGCCCATCGGGGTCTCTGGGATGTCCTCGGCGACGTCGACGGGCTCCGGGCGATCGGGCGATCCCGCGTCGGGCTCTGTCGGGACATCCCCAGGAGGTACCAGCGGCGCATCGATCACCGCCGGCGAATCGAGGGTCGCCGCGTCGCCGCGGAGGGAGATCCCGTCGGCGCCGAGGACCACGTCCCAGCGGCAGCCGCAGAGGGCGGCGAGCGTGATCAGGGCGCTTCGACGCATGTCCGCCTCACCCTCGCGGCCTGAGGCGAGGTGGGGTGCCTCGCGATGAACGCAGCCGCCGCCCGCCGCGCCTCGTCGGCCCGACCCGAGGCGCAGAGCACCTGCACCGCCAGCGCCTCGCGCTCCTCCGAGAGGTGCCCACGGGGGAAGGCTCGAGCGTGCCCCCGCAGGGCGGCCTGCGCCGCGGCCGGATCGTTGGCGGCCAGGGCGGTCTGGGCGCGTTCGATCCAGCGGAGCTCGGCGGGCAGGTCGTCGCGCTCCTCGCGAGGGGCGACCGCCACCGGGACCGGCGGCGGCGGAGCGGGGGCGGCGATCACCGGGGGCATCGGGGCGGGGGCGGCGATCACCGGCGGCACCGGGGCGGGCGCGGGCGGAGCCACGACGACGGGCACCGGCCGGGGCCGCGGGGCGGTGGTGACCGGGGAGGGAGCGCGCGTCGCCCACCAGGCCAGCGCGAGGAGGGTGATCCCGAGGCCTGCCCACGCCATCCAGGCGGGTTGGGGTGCGAGGGAGGGCGACGGAGCGACGCGGAGGTCGACCCGCTGCCGCACCCGAAGCGCCATCTCGGGCGGAGGGTCGTGGCTCGACGAGAGCGACGCGAGGAGCGCTCGGGTCTCCGGGGAGAGGTCGTTCATGGGCCTTGGATCCTGGTGCTGCGGTAGCGCTGCGCGGCGGCCTCGAACTCGGCGCGGGCCACGCGCAGCCGCGAGTAGACGGTGTTGAGCGGCGCGCCCACGGCGAGCGCGATCTCGGGCGAGGACATCTGCTCCAGCTCGGCCAGCATGAACACCACCCTGCGCTCCTCGGGGAGCTCGTCGAGCAGGGCGTCGAGCAGCCGCGCTCCCTGGGCGCGCTCGATCATGGCCTCCGGGGAGGGGGCGGTGGAGGCGACGGCGTCGACCTCATCGCTGCGGTCTCGCGGGTCCTTGCGGCGGCGCCACCGCCGGTGGTCGCTGGCGGTGCGCATCGCGATGCCGAAGAGCCAGGTGCGCATCGAGGAGCGCCCCTCGAATTCCCTCAGCCGTCGGTGCACCACGACCCAGACCTCCTGCGCGGCGTCCTCGACGTGGGGCTCTGCCACCCCGAGCCGCCGCAGGTTGCGCCACACGAAGGGGAAGTGCTCACGGTAGACCGCGTCGAAGTCCGCCGTGACGGGCGCGGTCGAGGGCAGCGCGGTCTCCATCGCGGGGGAGGAGTGGCCGGCGGCGTCGCGATCCGTCACGGCCAGCGCATTTCGACGCCGAGGCTCGTCCAGAGGGCGAGCGGCGCGACCTCCCCGGCCACCCCGACGCCCTCCACCACGAAGCGGGGGCGGGTGAGGTTGGCGAGGGCCTCGACGCGGGCGATCACGGCGATCCTGCCGCGGCCCGGTCCCACCCGCAGGGCGGCTCCTCCGCCGGCCGCCGCCCAGGGCCACGCCGCCACGTCGTTGCGCTGGAGGCCGAAGGCCGTCGCCCACATCACGCCGCCCGTCGCCGAGGCGCAGAGCCCGATCGAGACCATCGGGCGCGCCCGCATGGCGCAGGCGCGGGCGCCGAGCGTCGTCGCGAGGACGTCGGCCCCGGTGCCTTCGCGCACACCGGAGAGCGTGGTCGGGAGCTGCTGGGCGAGGGCGAGCTCGACCCGCAGCGCGCCCAGCTCGAGGGCGCCGTGGAGCGCGAGGGCGAGCGCGGGCCCGGCGAAGGCCAAGGGGTCGACGGCCACGTCGAGCCCGAGGGCGAGCTGCCGCCGGGGGGGCGCCGGGGGAGGGGGCGGCCGCACCGGGCGGGGGAGCGCCGACTCGGGATCGTCGACCTGCACCACAGACTCGGGGAGCGTCGGGCGGTCGGTCGCGGGGGGCGCGTCGGGGAGTGCGTCGGAGGCGAGCGCGAGCACCACCGCGGTGGCGTCGGCGATGAGCGCGCAGGTGCGCCCCTCCAGCGAGCGCTCCCCCACGTCACCATGGACCTCCGTGCGAAGCCGCACCCGCCAGCGACCGCGAGGGGCCGGCGTCACCGTCGCCGTCGCGCGCAGCCCCGACGCGGCGCGGGTGAGGTTGGGGCGCAGCCGGGCGACGCGCGCCACCACCTCGTCGCGAGAGGGGCACGAGGGGGGCGCTGACCAGGCGAGGGAGAGCGCGTCCTGGGCCCGCGTCGGGCGAGGGAGGAGGCAGAGCGCGAGCGCGATGACAACACCCGATGTCCGCACGGGCCCGCAGCGTACCGGGTGTCGCCCCGCCCCGTCGGGAGATTCTCCTGGCGGAGCGCTCGCGCCCCAATCAGACCCATCGACGCTCAGGGCACCCGCACCGAGAGCGAATACGCCGCCGTCCCCTGAAGCTCCCGGTCGCTCGACAGCTCCAGCGGAACCCGCTGCCCCGCCGAGAGCGCGACCTCCACCCTCACCTCGCTGCTCCCGGTCGGCGCCAGCGCGCACACCGGCTCGCCGCAGCCCGTTGCCACCGAGAGCGCCCTGAAGCCCTGCAGCTCGAAGCCGTATCGCCCCGCCACGGGAGCGACGAACTCCATCGCCGTCGCTCGCTGCGTGCGCCCGGAGTAGCACCGGGGTCCGCCGCCGACGGTGTGGGCGACCCCTTCGACACGGTACGTCCCTGCCCCCGCGGGAGGCGCCCAGGTCGGCGCTCTGCCGCTCATTCCGCACGCCCTCGGCGCCGTCGTCGGCTCGCAGCGCCGTCGGCTGGTGCCGTCCTGCGATGCGCAGCTCAGGCCCGCGGCGCAGGAGACCGCCGGGTCGTCGCAGGGCGCCCCCAGCGCCACCGCGGTCGTCGCGCGTACGGCGGCCTCGACGGTCTCGCTGCGCCGCTCGCTGGTGTCGATGGCCGAGACCCGCACCCGCACCATCGAGGGCGTCACCCGGAGGTCCCGAGCGATGCCCGCGGGGCGATAGATCGACGGGTCGTTGGACACCTCCAGCGAGGTCGAGAAGGGCACCCGCGAGGGCCACTCCTGCTGAAGCACGGGGGCCACCATCGGCGCGCTCGCGAGCACCGCGCCGCCCTCGTCGAGCAGCTCGATCGAGAGCCGGGAGAGAGCCCGGTCCGCGCCGAAGCCCGCCACCGCCAGCCGCAGCGAGCCCGCCGCGTCGTCGCGCCAGGCGCGCAGCTCCGTCACCTCGATGGCCGTCGAGCGACGGCACACGCCTCGCGCTCCGTCGCTCACGGTCACGCAGCGCAGGCCCACGTCGCAGCGGCTCGTCAGCGACGCGCTCTCGCAGGCTTCGCCCTCCGAGGGCGGCGCCCAGCGCTCGACGCTCGCCTCGACGCCGCCCTCCCACTCCGGTCGCGCGCCGTCATAGATCCGGAACACCCCCCGCGCTGCGCCGCTCGGCACCGCGTTGGCGACGCCGGAGAGCGTTCCGTCGGGGCTCACGGTGGCCTGCCCGAGCCAGGCGTTCGGGGTCAGCGTCGCGCCGCTCGCGTCGAGCCAGCGACCCATGAGCGAGCCCGATCGTCCTCCCACCGAGGGGTCGCCCACCAGGGCTCGGCCTTCGTACACGGCCCGTCCCCTGGGGCCTTCAGAGAACACCCGGAGGCTGGTGAGCGTCGGGGCCCTCGACGCCACGGTCAGGCACGCGAAGCGCTCCGGGTCGCACGGATCGACGGAGCAGGCCTCGCGCTCTCCCGAGCACACGGGAGGGGTGTCGGGGGTGAACTCGCACGCGAGCTCGGCGATGCGCTCGGCGCGCAGGGCGTAGCGACACGAGGTCCCCATCGGGCAGCCGTCGAGGGTGACGCCGATGGACTCGCCGCGCTGCACCTGCACGTCGATGGTGTGCGAGCCCGACGCGTGGGGGCCGTGCACGTCGGGGAAGCCGGTGCACCCCGCGACGGCGTCGCAGCCCCGGCGCAGGTCGAGCGACCAGAGCTCCTCCCCCGCCGCGGTGAAGCGCCAGCGGCCGCCGCGAGGGGCGGTGAAGCGCACCCGGGCGTCGGCGCGGTTCTGCCAGGGCTCGACGAGGCAGCTCGGGCGCGCGCTGTCCTGCGTGGGTCGCAGGTCGGCGAGGGCGTAGGCGTCGGCCGCGCCGGGAACGGCGTTGGCGGGAGCCGCGAGCTCGGTCAGGCCCGCGCAGGCGGCTGCCGGGGGAAGGGCCGAGGGGGCAGGGCACGCCGCGCCGTCGGGCATGGTGACGGGGGACGACGCGTCGGTGGCGGCGCTCGCGCCTGCGTCGGGGCTGGTTGCAGGCGAGGCGCTGATCGAGGACCCGCACCCGGCGAGGGCGAGGGCGAGGACGAGAGGGAGGGACGACACACGGTGGGGAAGGAAGGACATGGCAGGGGGTTGGGTGGCCTGGGGGAGGCCGATCCGTCACGGCAGCACGCCGATCGCGAGCGTGTAGTCCACGGAGGAGGGGCGAGGCGTCACGTCGCCCGGCTCGCTCACGCAGAGGAGATAGTCGTCGGCGGCGAGGTCGCGGAGCACCCCGATGGCGGCCGGGTCGAGCCTGGCGCTCCCTGCCAGCGGGCCGCCCGGGCTCGTGCTGCGGAGCGTCCAGCGACCGATCTCCACGCCCGAGGAGCGGAAGAGCCGCGCGACCAGCGACACCGAGGTCTCCACGTAGAGCGACGAGCCGGCGGGGATTCTCACCGCGTGGCAGTCCTCCGGGTCGCCGACCGAGAGCGACGACTGGTAGAGCACCGAGCGCTCCACGACGGCCCGCGTTCGCACCGAGCGATCGTTGGGCTCCGTCTCGGGAACCGGGGCGGTGCAGGTCGCGATCGCCGCTCCAAGGGAGGAGCCCGTCGCTGGAACGCAGCGCGTGGGAGAGGGGCAGACGGTTCGGATCCCGCCGAGGTCGCAGCGGTCGCCGACCCTCGCCATGGTCCTGCAGGTGCGACGGTAGCGGGAGAAGGTCGAGCACTCGAGCTCGCCGTCGCACGCGGGTTCGGTCGCTCGACACTCCGCGCCGGGCGCCGTCCCCGGGGCGACGCACCTACCGCCGTCTGCGAGGTGCTCCGCGTCGCAGGTGTCCCCTTCGGCGCAGGCCGTCGTTCCCCCGGTGGGGTCGCAGGGCATCCCCCGGGGGACGCGGCGCAGGCAGCTCCAGCCGCGGTCGTCGCACACGGCCTCGGCGTCACACCGGGGCGACTCCGGGCGGCACCTGCCCCCGGGTGTTCCGTCGGCGTGGGCCACGCAGCGCATCGCCCCGTAGCTCATCTGACAGGTCGTCCCGGCGCCGCAAGGCGCGCCCGCTGGCTCGCAGGGGTCCCCGAGCAGGAGCCCCGACCCGCAGCGGAAGTACTCCCGGTTGCAGCCGCTCGCGGAGCCCGAGTTGCTCCCGCGGCAGAGCATCCCGGCGTCGCAGAGCCGCCCGACCCTGCAGTACCCGCCGTCTGCGCCGTCGGCGAGACAGCGCGAGGTGCCGTTCACGTCCTGGCAGGACGAGCCCTCGTTGCAGAAGTCGCCGGCGCCTCCGCACAGCTCCCCGAGCGAGATCCCCGGTCTGCAGTGGGTGCCCGGATCGCAGCCCAGGCCCGGGTCGCACCTCGGTGCGCAGCCGTCGGTGTTGCGGCAGACCCCGTGATCGGTCCCATAGGCGACGCAGCGGCTCTCTCCGCGCACCGGCTCGCAGGTCGCGCCGGGGATGCAGTAGATGGCGTCCACGGGGCCGTTGCGACAGGGCTCCCCCACCGCCGCCGCCCTCACGCAGCGGGTGGTCGAGAGGCCCACGCACCGGTACCCGCTGGGGCAGGTGAAGTTGAGCCCACAGGGGAAGGTGTCCGCCGGCGCGTCAGGTGAGGTCGAGGCATCGACCGAGGGGACGTCGACCGAGGGGACATCGACCGAGGGGGCGTCGACCGAGGGGGCGTCGACCGAGGGGGCGTCGACCGAGGGGACGTCGACCGAGGGGACGTCGACCGAGGAGGCGTCGACCGCGGGGGCCTCGGTGGCCGGGCCGCAGGCCGCCAGGGTGGAGGCGATGAACCCGAGGCTCACCGCGGCGAGGGAGGGAGCGCGGTGGAGGCCGACGCGTGAGGCGCTTTGCATGGCGGTGGAGTGGCCGGTGCCCGTCGGGTCCGTCACGAGAAAACTCCCGGGTCAGCGCTCTCAGCCCCCTTAGGAGCCTCCGCGCAGCAACCGGACGATTCGCATCCCGCCCGTCGGTCGCCCTGCGGCTTTCGTCCTCGCTCGACTTCCGCGGCGTGGCTCGGCCACGCCTTGGTCGCTCGCTCCGGGCGCGCTCGCAGGATCGACGCGACGGATCGGGCGCGAATCGTCCGGTTGCTGTGCGGAGGCTCCTTACGGCGGAACCAGCCCCAGCAGGTAGTCCCTCGGCGTCGCGAACCTCAGCTCCTCCTGGCAGGTCAGCCTCGCGCTCACCGTCCGCTCTCCCCGCCGCAGCGTCACCGTCCCGTCCGCCTCGTGTCTCAGCAGCTCGTAGCCCTCCCTCGCGGGCGCTCCGTCCGCCACCGCGTACACCCTCGTCGCGCCCTCCCTCGTCGCGCTCATCCCCGTGTGGTCGACCGTGTACGTCGCGTCCGCGGACCATCCCAGCGCGCTCACGGTCCCCCTCGCGCTCACGGTGATCGACGCGTCCATGGCCTCGGTCCCGTAGCCCACGTCGGGCGCGATCGACGGCTCCGTGAGCACCCTCAGCGTCGTGGTGGTGAGCGTCACCCCCGGCCCCACCTCGCCGCTGCACGTCTCCGTCGACACCCGCCTCGCCCTGGCCAGCACGTCCCTCGGAACCGCCCACCCCGCGGACTCCTCCGTCGCCACCCGTGGCGCGGGCTCCAGCGTGCGCGCCTGCTTCAGCACCAGCCGCGCGGGTCGCTGCCCACCCTCCCTCATCGCCGGCCAGCCCGCCAGCATGTCGTGGAACTCGAAGTCGAGCGTCAGCGTCCTCGCCCTCCGGGCCTCCGATCTCGTTGCGTTCTCCCGATCGAGCCATCGCCGGGTGACCGCCCCGGTGTCGGCGAAGAGCCTTCGCAGCACCTCGTCGGAGAGCAGGTCGCGGTCGGGCGCCCCGGAGGCCCGGCGCACCCGCTCGATGCGCACCGCCTCGCTGCCCCGGGCGCGGGCGAGGCGCACCACCTCTGGGAACACCGTCGGGTCGGGGTTGGCCACGCTCCCGTCGCCCACCTGCACGTTGACCTCAAGGCGCTCGGCGTCGGGGCTGTTGGGCGGCTGCACGGTGAAGGTACACACGCCCGTCGCCCGCTCCAGCTCGTCGTCGAAGCGTGGGTGCGAGAGCACGGCCATCGCGGCGGAGAGGTGGTCGATGCGCTCTGCGCGCCGCTCCTCGAAGGCCTCGAAGGACCAGAACGACCCCCACACCCGCAGGATGGAGCGCTCTACGGTCTTCTCGCGGTCCGAGGCCCGTGGCTGCGCGGCCGCGTCGAGGAAGCCCGTGAAGGACTCATAGAGCCCCGCGCCGTTGAACCCCTCGATGTCCTCCACGTTGGACGACGACCTGAACCTCACCCCCTGCGTCACCGCCAGCGCCCCGAAGGCCGCGCGCAGCGACCCCTCGATCTGCGCCAGCGCGGCGGGCGCGATACGCTGCGCCTCCACCACCCCTCGGATGCCCCCGGCGCGGCAGAGGGAGCCCAGCGGATCGCTCGCCGGGTGGTCTCTCAGGAAGGCCTCGACGAAGGCGATCTCCGCGGGCTGGGGGTTGCGCACCCGGTACGTGGCCTCGCCTTCGAGGACGATGCGACGGACGCGGGCGTCGGCCCCGAAGGCCTCGCTGTCCAGCGCCGCGGCGATGCGCTCACGGAGCGGTCGCAGGTGCTCGACGTAGGCGCGCACGGTGATCGCCTGGGGCGCGTCGGGTAGCTGGAGGCCCGGCTCGTGGAGCAGGGCGATCATCCCGGCGCACTTGCCGCCGATGGTGGAGGCGAGGGCGGTGGTGTCGTCGAGCGATCGCCCAGAGAGGCCGAGGATGTAAGGCATCGCGTCGACCGGGGGAGTGCTCACCAGGCGCACCGGGCGCTCGACCAGGGAGCGGTAGCGCCGGTACTGCTCGTCGGTGATGGGGGCGATCACCGCGCGCCCGGGGGCCTCGGCGAAGAGCAGGACGGGCGCATAGCCGCGCTCCAGCTGGCGCAGCAGCGGGTCTTCGAGGACGCCCGCGACGTGGACGTTGGGGATGCCCCGGTTGCGGGCGAGCAGGTTGATGTGGGCCAGCGGGGTCTGCGGCGAGGCGGTGATGAGCCCTGAGAGGTTGGGGAGGTAGTCGGGCGTCGACTCCATCACGACGATGTCGGTGGGGGCGATGGAGCCGTAGGACTGACCCTGGCGGATGATGCGAAGCGGCCCGGCGGCGATGCCCCCGCTGTAGACCTCGCGCGCCCCGGGGACGACGATGTCGCGGTAGCGGAGGATGCGGTCCCAGTAGGGGAGATGGTCCTGCTCCATGCGGGCGGCGAGGGTCTCCTGCTCGGGGGAGCGAACGAGGAAGCGCAGCTCGCGAGCGATGTCCGAGGGCAGGCGCGCTCGCAGTGATTCGAAGAAGACCACGAGCTCGGGGTGCCAGAGCTGGTCGCTGTACTCGAGCTCGAAGGCCCAGCGCTCGGGGTTGCCCCCGCGGGGAGGAACCCGGATCAGCGTGGCGAGCCCGTAGCGACGCGCGGCCCCGAAGGAGAAGTCGTAGAAGCGGTTGGAGTAGAGCCGGTCGCCGTAGAACGCGAGGTCGAGCGGGAGCAGCGGCTGGGTGCGCGCCCACGCGGTGATGGCCTCCACGGTGGCGAAGCGAAGGCCGCGCACGGGCTCGACGAAGTCCCCCGGGACGCGCGCCCCGTTGAGCAGGCGAAACCAGTACCACTGGTCATGGAGCGTGTAGAAGCGGCCGTCGTAGAAGCGCCCTCCGCGGTTCTCGGGGTCGCCGAAGGCCGTGATGACGAACTTCGCGGTGGAGAGCCCGTAGGCCTCGACGGCGATGCGCTCGAAGTCCGCGACGGAGTCCAGCCGGGCGAGGGTGTGGTCGGGGAAGTCGGCCTCCACCACGGCGTCACCGGGCACGTCGCCGGCGTCGTTGCGGGGCGGCAGCGGGTCGTCGCCGCAGCCCGGAAGGGAGGCGAGCGAGAGCAGCGAGGCAAGGAGGAGGGCGAAGGCGCGCGGCAAGGAGGGAGACATCGCAGCGGTGTCTGTCTCAAGGCGCGTGCCACGAGGGAAGGCCAGAGAAGCAGGGGATTCCGTGGAGGGAAGGGCGCTCGGCGGCGTGCCAGAGTGTGTCGGTGTAACAAGCGCGGCCCTGGTCGGCTTGCGGTGGGAGGGGGGTGGGTCCTAGAGGCTCCCGGCGGGGGCTTCCGGGTGGGAAGGAGCGCGATGCGACGATGAAGGTCAGCGAGGCGGTCGATCTGTCGAGGCCCTGCGCGCACGTGACCGAGGCGATGCCCCGGCGTGTCCATCGCCCCACGGCCGGGTGCGAGGAGTGCCTCGCCATCGGCGGTCAGTGGGTTCACCTCCGGGTGTGCCTCACGTGCGGCCACGTGGGCTGCTGCGACGCCTCTCCCAACCGGCACGCCACGGCGCACCACCGGGCGACCCATCACCCGGTCATCACCTCCGGCGAGCCCGGCGAGACCTGGGCGTACTGCTACGCCGACGAGCAGTTTCTCTCCGCCGAGTAGACGTAGACGAGGAGCGACCCCGATGCGCGAATGGCCCGAGCTGTCCCTTGAGGCGTGGCGAGACACCTACGCGACGCTTCACCTCTACACGCAGGTGATCGGCAAGATCCGCCTCTCGCTGACGCCTCTCCTCAACGAGTGGTGGAACGTCCCGCTCTACGTGACCACCCGAGGCCTCACCACCTCCCCGATGCCCTACGGCGACCGCACCCTGTCGATCGACTTCGACCTCCTCGACCACCGGCTGGTGATGCAGGACTCCGACGGCCACGTCCGCGCGCTCCCGCTCGTCCCCCGCTCGGTGGGCGCCTTCTGCACGGCGGTCTTCGACGAGCTCGCGGCCCTCGGAGTCGGCGTGAGCATCCACCCGATGCCGCAGGAGTGCCCGGTGACCACGCCGCTCACTCACGACGCCGAGCACGCGAGCTACGACCGCGACGCGGCGCGCCGGCTCTTCCAGGCGCTGAGCCACATCGAGCCGGTGTTCCAGAGCTTCCGCTCGCGCTTCCGGGGCAAGTGCAGCCCGGTGCATTTCTTCTGGGGTTCCTTCGACCTCGCGGTGTCTCGCTTCAACGGCAGGCGGGCTTCGCCTCGCAAGGGGCTCATCGAGCGCATCGCCTACGACGAGGAGGTCAGCTCGCTCGGCTTCTGGCCCGGCGACCCGTGGAAGGGCTCCTCCGAGGCCGCGTTCTACGCGTACACCTCGCCCGAGCCGGCGGGCTTCTCGGGCGAGCGCTTCCGCCCCGAGGCGGCCTTCTACAACGACGCGCTCAAGGAGTGCCTGCTGCCCTACGAGGCCGTGCGGCGGTCGCACGATCCTGCGAGGGCGATCCTCGACTTCGCAGAGAGCACCTACAACGCCGGCTCCACCCTGGGGAAGTGGGACCGCGCCGCGCTCGTGTATCCGTAGCGCCCCTGCGCTACCCCATCCTCGATCGCCACCACGCCACGGTGTCGGCGAGCCCGCTGTCGAGCGTGTACGTCGCTCGCCACCCGGTCTCTGCGCGCAGCTTCGTGTTGTCCGCGCACACGAAGGTCGGCTCGCCCGCCTTGGGCTCGATCGCCCCCAGCCGAAGCAGCTCCGGGCGACCGATCATCGCCCCGAGGCGGGTGACCACCTCGCGCACGGTCACCGGCTCTCCCGACCCGACGTTGACCGCCCCCGTCACGCCCGAGCGCAGCACCGCCACGAGGCCGCCGGCCACGTCCGCCACATGAAGGAAATCCCTCACCTGAAGGCCCGCGCTGCAAGGCGCCTCGCGGCCCTCCAGCAGCGAGCGGGTCACCGACGACACCAGCCGGCGAGGGTCCTCCCATGGGCCGTAGAGGTAGAAGAGCCGGGCCCAGGCGACCTGCATCCCGGTGAGCAGGCCGAGCTGCGCCAGGGAGTGGGAGAGCCCGAGCTTGCAGGCCGAGTAGAGGTAGGTCGGCGCGGTCGGCGTGCGCTCGGAGAGGTATCCGTAGCTGGTGTCGTACTCGGCGTTGGTCCCGACCCCGACGAGGCGGCGGCAGCCGTGGTCGGCGAGGGCCTCGGCGAGGCGGTGCGTGGCCTCCACCAGGCGGAGGTTCTCCCGCGAGTGCAGGTACTTGCCGGGCTCGGCGTTCCAGGCCGGGTGGACGCAGGCCTCGGGGCGGGTCTCGGCCACCATCGCCGTCACCGCGGCGGTGTCCGCGAGGTCGAGGGTGCGCACCTCCAGCGAGCCGAGGACGTCGTCGAGGCGCGCGGTGGACTCGCCCGGCCGCAGCATCGCCACCACGTGGTCGCCGCTCTCCACGAGCTGTCGCGCCACCTGCGAGCCGATGAAGCCCCCGGCGCCGGTGAGGAGCACCTTCATCGGACGTAGTCCGGAAGGGCGCGGTCGCGCTCGGAGAGGAAGGGGTTGGTGAGAGGCCAGGTGATGCCGAAGGCCGGGTCGTCCCAGCGCACCGCGGCCTGGTGGCCAGGAACATACGGTACGGAGATCTGGTAGCTCACCAGGGTGTCGTCCTCCAGGGTGATCATCCCGTGGGCGCACCCGGGCGGAACATACAGCGCCCTGTAATTCTCCGGAGACAGCTCGACCCCGTACCACTGGCAGTGCGTGGGCGACCGTCGCCGAAGGTCGAGCACGACGTCCCAGATGCGGCCTCGGGGGCAGCTCACCAGCTTGGCCTCCTCGTGGGGCGCCGTCTGGAAGTGCATCCCCCGCAGCGTCGCGCGGCGCTTGTTGAAGGACACGCTGCACTGCGAGAGCCGGTTGTGAAGCCCGTGATCGCGAAACTCCCGCTCGCACCAGGTGCGCGCGAAGAAGCCGCGCTCGTCTTCGAGGCGGTCGAGGTCGACCACCCACGCGCCCGCGATGGGGGTCTCGGTGAACCTCACAGGATGCGCACCTGCGGCACCGGGACGATGAAGCGCCCTCCCGCGGCGAGGTAGTCCTTCTGCTGGGCGAGGATCTCGTCCGCGAAGTTCCAGGTGAGCAGCAGGGCGTAGTCGGGGCGCTCGGTGGCGAGCGCCTCCGGGGGTCGGATGGGGATGTGCGTCCCGGCGGTGTAGAGCCCCTGCTTGTGGGGCGATCGGTCGACCACGAAGTCGAGCACGTCGCGGCCGATGCCGAAGGCGTTGAGCAGGGTGCTGCCCTTGGCGCTCGCCCCGTAGGCCGCGATGGTGCGCCCCGCCGCCTTCAGGTCGCGCAGCACGCCCGTGAGCACGCCCCGCAGCCGGTGTACCCTGCGCGCGAAGGCCTCGTAGTAGGGGAGCGCGTCGATGCCCTCTCGGCGCTCGTCGGCGAGCATGGAGGTCACCGTCTCGTCGGGGGTCTCGCCGTGGGTGGCGAAGATGCGCAGTGAGCCGCCGTGGATGGAAACCCGCTCGACGTGGGAGATGACGAGCCCGTTGCGGCGGAAGAGCCTGTCGAGCGCGGTGAGCGAGTAGTAGCAGAGGTGCTCGTGGTAGATCGTGTCGAACTCGCAGCCCTCGACCATGTCGCGCACGTAGGGGGCCTCGAAGATGGCCACGCCGTCGTCGGCGAGGAGGGTCTTGAAGCCGCGCACGAAGCCGTTGAGGTCGGGCACGTGGGCGAGGACGTTGTTGGCGTGCATCACCGCGGCGCGCTTGCCCTCGGCGCGAAGGGTCTGGGCGATGGCGTCGCCGAAGAACTCCGTGATGGTGGGGATGCCGTGCTCCTCGACGGCCACCCGGGCGACGTTGACCGCGGGCTCGACGCCGAGCACCTGCACCCCGGCGCGCTTGTAGAACTTCAGCAGGTAGCCGTCGTTGCTGGCGACCTCGACCACCAGGGAGTTAGGGCCGAGGGCGCGCTCTCGGATCATCCGACCCACCAGGGACTCCGCGTGCTGGAGCATGGTGTCGGAGTAGGAGGAGAAATAGAGGTAGTCGCGGAAGAGGTCTTCTGGCGGCACCGAGGCGGTGATCTGCACGAGGGAGCAGTCCGCGCACCAGGCCAGCTCCAGCGGGAAGACCGGGTCGGTGTGGTGAAGCGCCGACTCCGGGACGAGCGAGTTGGCGAGCGGGGTGTTTCCGAGGTCGAGCACCGGCGTGAGGCGGCCGCCCTGGCAGGACCAGCAGCGGAACGTGCGAGCTTCAGTCATGGGATACCTGTTGGTGCGGGCGGATTCTGAGGGGGAGGGCTTCAGTCGTTCCAGGTCTTCCACGGGGCGTTGCCCGAGGCCCAGAGGTTGTTGAGCACGGTGTACTCGCGCAGCGTGTCCATGGGTTGCCAGAATCCGTGGTGCTCGTACGCGACGAGCTCGCCCGCGGCCGCGAGGCCCTGCAGCGGCTCGACCTCCAGCACCAGGCCGGGGTCGTCGTCGGGCAGGTAGTCCCACGCCCTCTTGGCGTCGAAGACCATGAACCCGCCGTTGATGAACCCGAGCGTGGTCTGCGGCTTCTCGTTGAACTCCCGCACCAGGCCGTCTCGGATGCCCAGCTCTCCGAAGCGCCCCGGCGGGTGCACCGCGGTGACGGTGGCGATCTTGCCGTGCGCCCGGTGGAAGGCCACCAGCTTGCCGATGTCGACGTCCGAGACCCCGTCGCCGTAGGTGACCATGAAGAGGTCGTCGCCGCCGACGTAGCGACGCAGCGAGGCGACGCGCCCTCCGGTCATGGTGGCCTCGCCGGTCTCCGCGAGGGTGACGGTCCAGTCTTCGAGGCCCCGGCGGTTGAGCACCTCGACGGCGTCGTGGCGCCCGAGCGAGACCCGGAGGTCGGCGCTCATGGAGCGGTAGTTGAGGAAGTACTCCTTGATGAGCCAGCCCTTGAAGCCGAGGGCCAGCACGAAGTCGGTGAACCCGTGGGCCGCGTAGGACTTCATGATGTGCCACACCATGGGCCGCTCGCCGATGGGCAAGAGCGGCTTGGGCAGCAGCTCGTTGGCGTCGCGGATGCGGGTCCCCTGACCACCGCACAAGATGATGACCTTCATGGCTGCGCTCTCGGCTCCTGCGGTTTCGCTGCGAAGCTCCGTAGCGCGCCGTCGCGCCCGGATTCATCGGGCGCGGACAATGCCCGAGCACCCGCGCCAGTCAATGCCTTCCGTGGGCGCCGAGACGGCGCTCGCGTGAATGGAGGGCGAGCGGGCGCGCAACGCAGCGCGACGAACGCGGCGCGGAGATCGTTGACAAGGTCCCGCGCGGTGGGCCAGCGTGCCCGCCCTCCGAACCTCACCTGTCTCCATTTGCTGAAGTGAAGGCCCCTCCGATGAAGCTGACGATCGACACCGAAGCCAGGACCGTTGCCTGCGAAGACGCGGACGGAACGAGCCAGCACCCGCTCTACAGCCGCGAGGCCTTCTCCGAGCTGTCCAAGGTGTGGATCCAGGTGGGCTGGGCGCTCAAGCACATCTACTCCTTCACCTGGATGGGCCGGCCGATCATCCAGCTCCCGGAAGACATGGTGCGCGCCCAGGAGGTCATCTACCGGGTGAAGCCCGACGTGATCGTCGAGACCGGCGTGGCCCACGGCGGCTCGCTGATCTTCTACGCCAGCCTCTTCAAGATGATGGGCAACGCCGGCCGGGTGATCGGCGTCGACATCGAGGTGCGCCCTCACAACCGCGCGGCCATCGAGGCGCACGAGCTCTCCCCGTCGATCTCCCTGGTCGAGGGCAGCTCCATCGACCCCGCCATCGTCGAGCGGGTGCGCTCGATGATCAAGCCGGGCGAGAAGGTGCTGGTGCTCCTCGACTCCAACCACACCAAGGCCCACGTGGCGGCCGAGCTCGAGGCCTACGCCCCGATGGTCACCGCGGGCTCGTACATCGTCGCCACCGACGGGCTGATGCAGTACCTGGACAACGTTCCTCGCGGCAAGCCGGAGTGGAAGGACGACAACCCCACCGCCGCCGCCCGGGAGTTCGCCGCGCGCCACGGGGAGTTCGAGCTGCAAGAGCCGCCGCCCTTCGTCTTCAACGAGGGCGAGGTGCGGGAGCACATCACGCACTGGCCCGGCGCCTGGCTCATGCGCCTCCCTTGAACGGGGGACCCCGCTCCGCTAGAGCGGCCCCGTAGCTCATGTCGAAGGTCACACGCAACGCGATCGCCAACCTCATCGCCAAGGTCTGGTCGACGGTCCTGGGCCTCGGCGTCATCCCCCTCTACGTCAACATCCTCGGGGTCGAGTCCTACGGCCTCGTCGGGGTCTTCGGCTCGCTCCAGGCCGTGATGGGCCTGCTCGACCTCGGCATGCAGCCCACGGTGAGCCGAGAGCTGGCGCGCCTCTCGGCCCTCGCGCCCGAGCAGGCCGCGGCGCCCATGCGCGACCTCGTCCGCACCTTCGCCACCGTCTTCGCCGTCGTCGGCCTCGTGTCCGGCCTCACGGTCCTCACGGCGTCGCCCTTCCTGGTCACGCACTGGATCCGCGCCGACCAGCTCCCGACCCGCACCGTGCTCCGCGCGGTCGGGCTCATGGGGCTCATCCTGGCGCTCCAGTGGCCGTCGAGCCTCTTCCTCGGCGGGCTGATGAGCCTGCAGCAGCAGGTGCGGGCCAACCAGATCCAGATCCTCATCGGCACCCTCCGCTCGCTCGGCGCGCTGCTGATGCTGCGCTTCGTCTCGCCGACGATCGAGATGTTCTTCCTCACGCAGGCGGTCGCGAGCGCGACGCAGACCACCCTCGCGGGCCTGGCGCTCACCCGCGCGCTCCCCCCCAGCGGGCAGCCCGCGCGCTTCCGCCTCCAGGTGCTGCGCGAGCACTGGCGCTTCGCCGCCGGGATGCTGGGCGTCGCGCTCCTGTCGGTCATCCTCACGCAGGTCGACAAGATGATCGTGACCGGCTCGCTTACCCTCCGGGAGGTGGGCTTCTACAGCCTCGCCACGGCGGTCGCCAACGCGCTGTTCAACCTCATCGCCCCCATCGTCGCGGCCTGCTACCCGAGGCTGGTGCAGCTCGTCGCGCTGGGCGACGAGGAGACCCTCTCGGCCTTCTATCACCGCAGCTGCCAGGTGCTCGCGGTGGTGATCATTCCCCCGACGGTGGTCATCGCGGCCTTCGCCCGGCAGGTGCTCTTCGCGTGGACCGGCCGCCCCGACACCGCCGAGCACGCCCACCTCGTGCTCACGCTGCTCATCGTCGGCACCTGTCTCAACGGCCTGATGAACTTCCCGAGCTCCCTCCAGATCGCCCACGGGTGGACCCGGCTCATCGTGGGGGTCAACGCGCTCGCGGTGCTGGTGATCGTCCCGCTGGAGGGCTTCGGGGCGCGGCGCTGGGGCGCTCGCGGCGCGGCGGTGGGCTGGCTGATCCTCAACGCCAGCTACGTGCTCTTCGTCGTCCCGCTCATGCACCGGCGGCTGCTCCGCGGTCAGCACTGGCGCTGGTACCGCGAGGACGTGCTGGCCCCCGGGCTCGGCGCGCTGCTCGTGGGGCTGCTCGCCCGCCTCGTGACGCCGCCGACCTCTCGTCCGGGGGCGCTGGTCTTCGTGGCCGTGGTCTACGCCGTGGCCGCGAGCGTCGCGGCGCTCTCGGTGCCGGTCTCGCGCGACGCCGTGCGCGCCGCGCTGCGAGGGCTGCGGCTCCGGTGGTCACCGCCGCCGGCCGCGCTGTGAGCGCGAGGATGAACCCCTGTGATGCCATTCGAATCGGAGGTCCCATGAGTGAGAACACAGAGTCGGCGCCCGCCGCAGCGCGCCGCGCCCCCACCCTGACCATCGGGCTGCCGGTCTACAACGGCGAGAAGTACCTGGAGTCCGCGCTGGCCTCGCTCGCGGCGCAGACCTTCACCGACTACGAGGTGGTCATCTGCGACAACGCCTCGACCGACCGCACCGCGGAGATCTGCGCCGCCCACGTCGCCCGCGACCCGCGCATCCGGTACGTGCGCAACCCGACCAACCTCGGCGTCATGGGCAACTTCGACCGGGCGGCGGAGCTCGCCACGGGGGAGCTGTTCATGTGGGCCGCGCACGACGACCTCTGGGAGTCACAGTTCATCGAGCGCATGGTGGGCGCGCTGCGAGCGAACCCGCAGGCGGGTCTCGCGTACTGCAACTACGACTGGGTCGACGACCACGGCCGCTCGGTGGGGCAGGGCAAGATGCGCTTCATCGCGTCGAGGCCGTCGCCGCTCGACCGGCTGCTGACCTTCAACGCCACCACGCCCAACTCGTACAACTTCCTGCTGTACTACGCGTGGCGAAACCCCTTCCTGGTGTACGGGATGTTCCGCACGGCGGCGCTGCGGCGGGTGCTGCCGTTTCAGTACATCTTCCCCGACGCCCGGCACGTCGACAACATCATGATGCTGCGCTTCCTCGCGCGGGAGAAGGCCGTCGCCGTCGACGAGCTGCTCTTCCACTACCGCGCCAAGAACCGCGAGAGCGACGAGAGCAAGGAGTCCTACAAGGCCCCGCGCGCGACCGGCGCCGAGCCGGAGAGCGAGGCCGAGGTCGAGCGGGTGCTCCAGCGCCACACGCTGGAGGTCATCTCCGAGGTGGGCTTCGGCCCGCTGGAGTCGCGGCTGCTGGCGGGTCTGGTCCCCGCCGTGAGCCTGCTGCGGGCCGCGCGCGCCCGGCTCGACCGCCACTGAGCGGGAGGCTCTCCCCTACGGCGTCGTGGGCAGCATCCGCTTCGGGGGGGAGCCCGCGCGGCTGCGGGCGAAGGCGATGATCTCGTCGGCCATGAAGGCCCGGGCGGCCTCGGTGAGCCCGGGGTACACGCCGATCCAGAAGCCGTTGTTCATCACGTAGTCGGTGCGGGTGAGGGCGCCCGCGATGCGGTAGGGCGCGGCGACCCCTCGGGCGGCGGCGTCCTCCGCGAGGCGGGTGAGCGCGGGCTGCCTCGTCAGGTTGCCCGAGAAGAGCATCCTCGTCTGGATCTTCCGAGACTCCAGGTGCCTCACGACCTCGTCGCGGGTGAAGCCCGCCCCCGGCTTCACGGCCATCATGAAGCCGAACCAGCTCGGGTCGCTGCCCTCCGTCGGCTCAGGCAGCACCAGCAGGTCGGACACCACCTCCAGCCGGTCGCGCAGGTACCTCCAGTTGCGGCGCCTCGCCTCGCCGAAGCCGTCGAGCTTGGCGAGCTGCGCGTGGCCGACCGAGGCCTGCATGTCGGTCATCTTCAGGTTGTAGCCGAGGTGGCTGTATGTGTACTTGTGGTCGTAGCCGGGAGGGAGCTCGCCGAGCTGCCACTCGAAGCGCTTGCCGCAGGTGTTGTCGATGCCGCCCGCGCACCAGCAGTCGCGGCCCCAGTCTCGGATCGACTCCAGCACCCGGAGCATCTCCGGGTCGCGGCAGAGCACGGCGCCGCCCTCTCCGGTGGTCATGTGGTGCGCGGGGTAGAAGCTGAGGGTGCCGACGTCGCCGAAGGTTCCGGTGAGCTCGCCGTGGTAGCGCGAGCCCGAGGCGTCGCAGTTGTCCTCGATGAGCCAGAGCCCGTGGGCCTTGCAGAAGGCCGTGACGGCGCCGAGGTCGAAGGGGTTGCCGAGCGTGTGGGCGATCATCACCGCGCGGGTGCGGGGCGAGAGCGCCTGCTCCAGGAGGGACACGTCGACGTTGAAGGTGGGCAGCTCGATGTCGATGAAGACCGGCACCATCCCGAGCTGCATGGCGGGCGCGACGGTGGTGGGGAAGCCCGCCGCGACGGTGATGACCTCGTCGCCGGGGCGCACCCGGCGGTCGCCCCAGAGCGGCGAGGTGAGGGCCGCCGTCGCGAGGAGGTTGGCGCTCGACCCGCTGTTGACGAGGCGCGCGTGGGGGAGGCCGAACCAGCGGGCGAGGTCGGCCTCCAGCCGCCGGTGCCAGCGCCCCGCGGTGAGCCAGAACTCCAGCGAGCTCGACACCAGGTTGACCATCTCGTGCTCGTCGTAGACGCGCCCGGCGTACTTCACCGGGGTGCGCCCGGGGTTGAACTCCGTCTCCTCCTCGCCGCGCAGCTGCGCGATGCGCCGTACGCGCTCAAGGATCTCCGCCGTCAGCTGCTTCTCGAGTGCGTCCGCGTCGTTCGACATCGCTTTAGGGTGCCTGCTGGTGTCCCACGAAGGTCGCGTGGGCGTCGAGGTACTGCTTGATCTGCTCGCTGCAGAGCGCGTCGAGCGCCGCTCGGTCGGCCCCCTCGTGCCACGCCCGGTACCAGCGCGCGGTCTCGGCGAGGGTGCGCTCGAAGCCCCACCGGGGGGACCACCCGAGCCGGGCCCAGGCCTTCTCGATGGAGAGGCGCAGCAGCTTCGCCTCATGCACGGCGTGGGGGTCCGAGCGGTCGTCCCAGGTTCCACTTCCCCATGCTGCGATGAGTGCCTTCACCACGTCGCGCACCGGCCTCGTGGCCTCCGTCTGCGGACCGAAGTTGAAGCCCTCGCAGAAGCGGTCGGGGTGCTCGGTGCCGACGCCGCGCAGCCTCGCTCCGAGGAGGAGGTAGCCCCCGAGGGGCTCCAGCACGTGCTGCCAGGGGCGCACGGCGTCGGGGTTGCGCACCGGGATGGGAGCGCCGCGGGTGAGGGCGCGGATGCAGTCGGGGATGATCCGGTCGGCGGCCTGGTCGCCTCCGCCGATGACATTGCCCGCGCGTCCAGAGGCCACGGCGACGCCGTGCTTCGAGAGCTGCGCCGCGGGGAAGAAGCTGCGACGCCACGAGGCGATCACCAGCTCCGAGGCGCCCTTGGACATGGAGTACACGTCGTGGCCGCCCATGGGCTCGTCCTCTCGGTAGCCGTAGAGCTGCTCTCGGTTCTCGTAGCACTTGTCCGAGGTGACCATGACCGCGGCGCAGGCCTTCCCCGTCGAGCGGATGGCTTCGAGCACGTGGGCCGTGCCCATCACGTTGGTCTCCAGGGTGAGCACCGGCTCGTCGTAGCTGCGTCTCACCAGGGGCTGCGCGGCCAGGTGGAACACCACGTCGGGAGCGCACTCGGCGACGGCGGCGGTGAGGCGCGGGAGGTCGCGGACGTCGGCGACGTGGTGACGGATGTGCGAGGCGAGGCCGAGCTGATCGAAGAGCGAGGGCGAGGTGTCGGGGGCGAGGGCGTAGCCGGTGACCTCGGCGCCGAGGTCGAGCAGCCAGCGGGTGAGCCAGGCGCCCTTGAAGCCGGTGTGGCCGGTGACGAAGACCCGGCGGCCCGCGTAGGCGAGGGAGAGCTCATCGGAGGTGGGGTGGTTCATGGGCGAGCGGCGCGAACCCTACTCCGAGGCGTCGGGGGGTTGGCAAGGACGCGACGACGGGAGGGAACTTGGAGGGGAAGGGAGCGCGTCAGGTGGAAGAGGGCTCGCTGCCAGTACTTGCAGGACGATTGACGTCGAGGGGCGATGGTGTTGATGTCGCACCTGTCACGTTCGAGAACGGGGAATTCAGACGACGGCGCGGCGCACCTTGTGTCGACGTTGCATCGCTGGAGCGGATGCCTCGCATGGCGCTCGTCGCCGCGTGACTTCGATAGCGAGGGAACGAACATGAAACGAATGTGGGGAATGGCGCTTACCGCGGCGGTGTGGGGGAGCGCTTGTTACTCGGCGAGCGATGACGCGCCTGGCCAGGACGGCGCGGTTGCGTGCGTGCTCTCCAGCGAGTGCCCTGCGGGGATGTATTGCAGCGCTGGCCGACAGTGCACGTACGACTGCCGAGAAGCTCGTGACTGCTTTGGGCGGGGCCGTTGTGACCCCGCCTCGGGGCGTTGCATCAGCGAAGACGCCGGGCAGGGGGCCGAGGACGGCGCAAACTTCCCCGCCGACCGCGGTTCATTGGCAGATGCGACGCTGGAGGACGTGACCGCCGTTGACGCCCTGCCATCGGAGGACGCCCTGCCATTCGTGGACACCTCGCCCTCACCTGACATTGTGGCACCCATAGACCGTACGGTTCCTTCCGTCGATGCGATGGGCCCCGTTGAGGATGACGGAGGTCCGACGACCATGCTCGATCGACCGTCGCCTTCGGACGCCTACGATGCCGGCCCGATCGTGGACGCTGCAGGGCTCGACGCGACTACGGACGCCGCCCCGACGAGCGACAGCGGTGCGGGCGATGCCGGTGAGTCGGGCGATCGACCAGAGGCCGACCACGTCGACGCCACCACCGGGGTCGACCGTCCCGATGCGGGCTCGATGATGTGTGCGCCGGAGATCACCACCACTGGGCTCTGGGGCTGGTGGCGCTTCGATGGAGACCTTCGCGACAGTTCGGGGGCGGGTCGACACGCCACGGTCTCGAGCGGGGTACCGGCCTTCGGCGAGGGCGTCTCCTGCGGAGCAGTGTACCTCGACCCTTCCCGCTCCTTTGTCGATCTGCCCGACGCACGCCTTCGGCGAATGACGCTCTCCCTGAGCGTGCGGGTGAGTGGCCCGCTCGTCGGGGGGGCTCCTATCTTTGATGGATGGACCGGCTCGGAGAACTTCCACGCCTCCCTCGTATCGCGTGACGGCGCCTTGCGCTGGAGCGTCGGTGTCCACGACAACACATCGGGAAGCAACTGGCTGCCTGAGACCCACCTCTTCTCGACCGCGCCGGCCGTGGCCGATCGCTGGGTGAACCTCGCGCTCACGTACGACGGGAGCGTGGTCAAGCTCTACGTCGATGGCCGCCTCGACGCGAGCGCCGTGCAGTCTACGAGTGCCTATCCCGGCACCGTTCCGGCGGTGAGCGACTATCGCCTCGGCGTCGATCGGTCTGGCGCGCGTGTGTTTCGCGGCGCCATTGACGAGCTTCGGATCTATGATCGCGCGCTCTCCGCCGCGGAGGTCGCCGCGATCTCAGGGATCGCTCCGCCTACCTGCGCACCGGGCACGCATCGCTGCGGCGATCGCTGTGCCCCGAACGACGCTGTCGCAACCTGTGGCGACCGCTGCGAACCATGCCCTACTCCATCCGGCGGCGTCGCCACCTGCGAGGCAGACGCCTGTCGCAGCACTGTGACTCTCCAACCGGGTCCCGATGTCGGCAAGGACATCTGGACCACCAGCGTGTACTCCTATGCGACGGGCGGTTCCGGTCCGGGCGGCGGACTCGACGACGACGTGCTCCGTATCGGAGGGTGGGGCGATGAGTACATCGCGCTGCTGCAGTTCGATCTGCGCGGGCTCCCGGCGATGCCCACGCAGGCGACTCTGGAGCTGTACACGCAGGCAGCGTCCGACGGGTCCGCCGTGGTCTCGATGAACCTGGAGCGCATCACCGCGGCCTGGGACTGGCGAATTGGGGGCACGGGGCGAGATCGCCAGCGGCTCTGGTGGGCCGACCGTCCTTCCGGAGAGCGATGGGGCGGAGCGCTATCTGCGCCCGTCCGCGGTGACTGGTACCGCATCGATCTGACCTCGCTCGTGGCGGCATGGGTGGGCGGCATGCACCCCAACTACGGACTCCAGCTGAGGCCGACGTCAACCAACCATGCCTTCAATGGTTTCTACAGCTCCGACCACGCGGACGCCTCCCGGCGGCCTCGTCTCGTGATCCGTTACTGAGCTGGTCAGGAGCAGGGAGAAGGCCAATGAGCAATCGCTATCATTCAGCAGATCGTCGTGTCTTCGCACTCGCGGCTGCGCTCTGCCTCGCAGCCTGTGTAACGGGCGAGTCCGCGCCACGGGACGCAGGCGCCGACGCGCGCGGCTGCAGAATCTCGAGCGAGTGCGGCGCAGGCTGGTTCTGCGGGGACGCCGGACTGTGCACGAGGGAGTGCGCCGAGGACCGCGACTGCCTCGGGTCGCCAGAGACGCCGCGGTGCGATCACACCGACGGCCGCTGCGTAGCCGCCACTCCCTCGGACGGCGGGGCGCCGCCGCTGGACCCGGAGCGCCGATTCCCTGTATCGACGGTCTACCTCGGCGCTGGCTCACGCCGGGTCGAAGCGGGCGCTGAGCTCCCCTGCGATTGGATGGCAGCGGCGGGCGCTGGTACGGTGTCGCTCGTCCAGGGCTACGACAACACACAGCGGCTCACCGCGCTCGCGTTCGTCGCGCCTGGCGGGCGCTGCGCCCTCGACGCGCGCACCACCGCGCGGGCGATGGTCATCCTCGCCGATGGGGGCCTCGTCATGGAGGTCTCGGAGCGCGCTGCGCTCGCCACGCTGCTGGAGCGTGAAGACCTGAGCGCTCTTGAGCAGGCCATCGCGGCCTCGGGGGGCGCCGGGTCGGCCTTCGCCCTCCCGAGCGTCTGGGGGCTCGCTCGCGATGCGGTCGCCCGGCTTGCGCGCAGCGTGTGCCCCGAATCTGGCGGCGAGGCGCGCGCCGGTGAAGCCGGCCGGGGCGTGACCTTCGAGGACAATCGCAGCGAAGGGGTAAGGCTGCATACCCCCGTCTGGGATGCAGCCCGGCGAGTGTTCCGCGTCGATGCGGAGCTGCGGTCCGAGATTCGCGAAGTGAAGGCACTGTACGCAGGGGGAGCCGTGACCTACCTGCATCCGCCGGTGACCGTGTCGTTCCCCTGCGGCGATCTCAACGTGGGGCGCACGCGGGAGACGCTTGTGATCCCCGCGCAAGCTGGGATCACCAATGTCCCGGTGCAGGTGATCGCTCCGGGACTCGTGGCTGCGACGAGGGAGCTTCTTCGAGGGCAGGCCCTCGCCGGCCAGGGAGAGGTCTACCTGGGCGAGGCGACGAAGCGATCGCTGGTGATCCAGACCGTGAACCTCCTGCTGACCATCTTCGGCGACGATCTCGTCGCGGCGCTCCGCGGACCCGAGGCGCAGCGCGGCGCCGGGTGCCTCGGCGGGATGACGGACGCGGTGTGCTCCGCGGCCACGATGCTGGTTCCGCGAATCGTAGCTGCGGTCAACGAGGACGGTCTCCGGTCCGTTCTTCTGGGCGAGGACGGACTCGTCGCGCAGGCCGCGGATCTGATCGCGGCCTTCCAGGGGCTCGTGGACGACCGGCGATGCACCGGTACCATCGCGACGATCCTCGATGGCTCGGTGCTCTCCCGAGTGGCGGGGGTGATCAGCGCCACCAGTGCGCTCCGGGGTTCGGCGTGCGGCATCGGCGAGCTGATCGGAGGTCGCACGCTCGCGACACACCGGGTGAACCTCTGCGCCGCGTGTCCGGCGGCCTCCGGCGGGGCGATTCCTTCCTGCGCGGTGACCGCGGCGGGGCTGCAGTGCGCGAGCGGATCATGCGACCCATCCCGCCTCGGCCAGGCCTGCTCCGAGGGGGTGGGATCGTGCCGCTTCGAGGGTCGCCTCGCCTGCGTGGGCGGCGCCGAGAGCTGCGAGGGCGCGGGCGCCGAGCCTCGCACCGAGGTGTGCGGCAACGGCGTCGACGAGGACTGCGACGGCTCCGACCTCGCGTGCCCGGCCTGCGGGGGCAGCTCGATGCTGGGACAGACGTGCCAGGTCGGCGCGGGCGAGTGCCGTCGCAGCGGCCGATACGTGTGCGGCGCGGGCGACCGGGTGGTCTGCGACGCGACGGTCGGGCGCTCGGTGCCGGAGACGTGCAACGGCCGCGACGACGACTGCGATGGGTTGACCGACGAGTCTCTTTCTCCGGCCTGCTACACGGGACCCTCGGTGACCCGGGGCGTCGGGGTGTGTCGCGATGGCACCCAGACCTGCGCCGCGGGTGCGTGGGGAGCGTGCATTGGACAGGTCACGCCGCGCACCGAGGCGTGCGGCAACGGAGTCGACGACGATTGCGACGGTGATGTTGACGAGGGGTGCGTGACCTGCGCCGACAACTTCTGCCGGTTGCGCGGGTTCACGACCGGCCAGCACTGCGACGGCGGCCGACAGGTGGAGTGCGGCACCGCCTCGAACGGGTGCGTAAGCGTGCTCTCGGAGATGAACTGTCCCAGCGGGTGCGAGGCCGATCGCTGCGTGACCTGCGGCACCAACATCTGTCAGACCCAGGGGCGCACCAGCGGCAGCCTCTGCAGCGGAACCGAGCAGGTCGACTGCACCTCTGCGGGTGCTTGCGCGACGGTTCTCCGCCGCGTGTCGTGCTCGAACGGCTGCGACTCGGCCCTCGGACGCTGTATCGAGTGCACGTCGAACTACTGCCAGGACTCGGGCCGACGCTCGGGCACGTCATGCAACGGCAACCGCGAGATTACGTGCGGGGTCTATGGTGCCTGCGGTGTGGTGGCCTTCGAGCGCGACTGCGGCTCGGCCGGATGTTCGGCCGGCCGGTGCAACGCCTGCGCGTCGAACTGGTGCCAGACCAATGGGCAGTCGACCGGGTCATGGTGTGACGGGAGCAGCGTCGTGCAGTGCGCCTCGGACGGACCGTGCCGGGTCGAGGCGTCGCGCTCGTCATGCCCCGCTGGATGCACGGGAGGCCGCTGCGGCATGACCACCACCCGGGTGTTCGTGCAGGGCTACGACGACCGATCGCTCTTCAACGACTCGCTGCGAGGCCAGCAGGCCTTCGCGGACGGCGAGCAGTTCTGGGACGCCTGTGGCACGAGCGCCGTGCAGTTTGGCTCTTCGTACCGCGGCGCCTCTGCCTTGAACTTCTACTGCCGGTGCCAGGGCAGCGCGTCGAACACGACCCTCACCCTCCCGGCGCTTGCACGCCCCGATGAGACCCTGCGCGTACAGTTCTGGGCCTACAACCCGCTCGTGTCCTCCGTGCAGGTTCATCTGCAGCGCGCGGCGGGCTTGCGCTCGACCGTAACGGTCCCGTCGCAGCAGTGGTTTCCGGTGAGCGTCGACCTGCGCTCATCGGCCTCCACGTCCGCCGTCATCCTGATGCTCGGAGATCTTCCGGACTCCAGCGGCGGATTCACCTTCCGCATCGACGAGGTTACGGTCGATCGATTCTGAGGGGATGCGCAGCGCAAGCGCCAAAGCCCTCGTTGACCTCTCCGCCCCGGCGGCGTGGCGCAGCCCTCGGCGCGGGCCTCGTCGAAGGCCTCGTCGATCGTCGCGGCGGTGAGCGGGTTGGTGCTTGGCGAGCGAACGGGCTGGGAAACGAGCCAGTTCACGGCGTCTCCCTGCGGCGACCAGGGAAGCTCGCGGAGCGAGACCGCGAGCCCCGCAAATCCCACACGTCGAACGCGCCGTCCGCATGCGCGTAGACGACCAGCGTGAATCGTGCGGAGCATGGAGATCGAACGTCAACGGCGCCGGGCTTGGGCCCGTCGAAGGGACGGTGAGAGAGGGCGCCTACGCTACGACGCCACCGCGCGCCGGTAGACCGTCGCGGGGACGCCGCCGCCCGGGCGCACCGTCGCCGAGAGCTTCGGCTCGATCACCCGGGCGGGGTCGGTCTCGATGCGCGCGAGCCGCATGATGGTCGCCATCACGATGGGCCCTTCGAGCATCGCGAAGTGCAGGCCGAGGCACACCCGCGGGCCCGCGCCGAAGGGGATGTACGACGACTTGGGGCGCGCCGCCTCGCGCTCGGGCAGGAAGCGGTCGGGGTCGAAGCGCTCCGGCTCGGGGAACACGTCGGGGCGCCTGTGCAGGGGGTACGGCGTCACGATCACCAGGGTGCCCCGGGGCATCGCGACGCCCCGGATCTCCGCGTCGACCAGGAGCCGCCGGGCGTAGATGGGCACCGGGGGATAGAGCCGCATGGCCTCCTTGAATACCCGTGTCGTGAGGGGCAGCGAGCTCGCCGCGCCCGCGAAGGTCACTGGCCCCGGGGGCAGGGCGTCGACCTCCCGCTGCACCGCCTCGCGCACCGCAGGGTGGCGGCCGAGCAGGTAGAAGGACCACGACAGCGAGGTGGCCGTGGTCTCGTGGCCCGCGATGAAGAGGGTGGTGGCCTCGTCGCGCACCTGCTGGTCGGTCATCACCGCGGCGCCGCCGTTCTCCTCGTCGCGCGCGGCGAGCAGGCGGGTGAGCAGGTCGGCCCGCGCGAGGCCCTGCGCCCGGCGCTCGTCGATCATCTGCCGGATGCGCCCGTCCACCACCGCGAGGGCGCGCTGCAGCCGCTCCGACCTCGCGCCCTCGAGGAGGAAGGGCTCCTTGAGCGAGGCCAGCGCGCGGCGGCGCAGCGCGTCCAGGCCGCCGGGGAGGTGGGCCCCGACGGCTTCGAGCGCGTCGGTGAGGGCGATCTGCGCGACCAGCCGGGGGGAGGCGCTCTGCGAGTCGGCCCAGGCGAGGGCCAGGGTGAGGGCCTCGCCGAGGGCGTCGCTCTCGTCGAAGGTGTCGCTGTCGAAGAGGGCCTTGCCGACGACGCCCATGGTGACGCGGGTCATCTCCGTCGCGAGGTCGAGCGCGGCGCCGTCCTTCCATGAGGCGACGGCGCGGGCGGCGACGTCGTGCATGCAGCCCGTGTACTGCGCCATCGCCGAGGGCTGGAACAGCGGCGCCATCAGCCTTCGCTGCCGCCGCCAGAGCTCGCCCTCGGAGGTGAAGAGCCCTTCGCCCGCGAGGTAGTGGAGCAGCAGCCGGATGCCCGGGGACTTCTCGAAGCAGCGCGCCTTCTCGACGAGCACCTCGTGGACGGCGGCCGGGGAGTTCGCGAAGACCACGGGCCTGCCCAGGAAGGACACGCGAGAGAGCTCGCCCGTGTCTGCGATGCGCTGGAAGAGCCCCAGGCGGTCGTCCCCCTGGAAGAGGTGCATGTGTCCCGCGAAGTTGCCCCCCGGGACGACGGGAATCGAGTCGAGGCTCATGGGGCGGGACGATGCGGCGGTGTTCCCTTCCGGGCAACGGGTGAAGGTTGACCGCCGCCGAACTCCGGTGGCATCGACCGTTCATATCCCTGATGGAACTCCTCGACCTTCTGGACGTACCCGCGAAGCGCAGGGCGGCGGCGCTCGACGCGTGGCGCGCCGGGCAGGCCGATGACGGCGCGGCGGCGCGAGCGCTCGTGGGAGACCTCGCGCCCCTGTTCGACGAGTCTGACCGCGCGAGCTTCCTCGACGCGGAGTCGATCTGGACGCCGCTCGCTGTCATGGCCCGTGCAGCGACGGGCCGCGTGGCGTCGACGCTCTGGGCGTGGGCCTCGACGGCATCGCTGGTGGTCGGCGACCTCGCGGACCACCCCGCGTACTACGCCGTGAACGCGCTCCGCGCCGACCCTGACGACGAGGCCGCGTGGGCGGCCTTCGCCCTCGCGGTCGCGAGCTATCTGCCGCCAGATCTCCCCGACGAGGTGGCAGGGTGGTCGCCGGACCCTGCGATGGGGCCCGAGGTCGCGCGTCGCGCCATGGATGTGATCGCCGACGATGGACGAAGGGCGATGACCGACGGGGCAATGACCTGATGGTCGACGGAGGCTGATGCCGTCCCGGCCCACCGTGGCCGTGTGCGGGGCCATGACGTCGAGCGCACCACGGGTCCACCCGGCGCGCTCCCCGGAAGATGGACGACGGCGGGCAGGTGATCTGGCGTGTGGGGCCCGCGACGTAGGCGCGAGCGCTCTTCGGGGGAGAGGGACGTCGGCGTTGGGGCGGCGCTGCGAATGTCGACTCCGAGGGGACGAAGCGCATGGACATCAATCGTCGCGTCGTCGACGAAGACCAGCAGCACGCCGCGCGGGGCCTCGTCTAGCGAACGGCCCTGCCCAGCGCGATGTGCGTGCGGAAATCGATGCGGGTGTCGAGCCCGTACCAGCCGTACGCCGTCGGGTCGCCGCCCGGCGTCTCCACGAACAGCGTCAGCGTCCCGTAGCCGAAGCCGCTCTGGTGCTGACGCGGTCGCGTGTCGTCGCCGTGGGGGATCGACGTCGCGTCGGCGATGCGTACCGACCACCGCCGGCCGTCGCGGTCGAGCCGTCGGGGCGCCTCGTGCACGAAGGCCACGTGGCCGGTGTTCCGCGAGGCCACCGTGGGCGGTCGGCGCCAGGCGATGACGTCGCCGGGGCGGAGATCCTGCATGCGGGTGAGGCGGAGCCATCCGTCACGGGGGCGGTCGACGGGCGCCGAGGCGATCACGTCATGGAAGTCGCGGGCTACGGGGCGGCCTCGGCCGTTGCGGCGCAGCACGACGGCGTGGGCGCGCGGGGCCGCGTGGGACAGCACGAGGCTCGCCATCGCCGAGCAGTCGAAGTCGTAGCGACCTACACGCTCGTCGACGCGCGTGGCGTGGACGTAGCGGGTGCTGCGGACGTTGCCGCGGATGCGCTCGATCTCGGCGGCGACGGGCGACCGGGCGACCGCGGGCTGCGCCGCGCGCAAGGCCCGCGGGGCGTGTTGGGCCGCGGCGGGTGAGGCGAGCGAGAGGGCGACGAGGGCGGCGCGCAGGTTCATGGCCGCGACGGGAGCGAGCGTGCCGGGAGGGGGAGATATTTCGATCAGCGCCAGTCAGACTCGGGCTTGGCTCTTGACGGCGGGTGAGGCGTAGACGGGCGGGTCGCGCGTCGCGACGACCGCCCATGATCGGGATGAGGTGCTCGTGCGTCAGCCACGACGTGAAGCGCATCGCGCCGAAGCTGCTCACGTGATCGACGTCGCAGAAGTCGCCGTCCTCCAGGCCATGAGGCGGTCGGCGAGCTCCATGGAGACTGCGGTCGCGGCGAACGACGTTCTCCTCGGTCGACCACTGGGGGGGAGCGGCGAGGCGGTGGGGTCATCGGACGCCCTGTTCGCCTGCGTCGCCGTATCGGTCGGGCGCTTCCCCATCGCGCCGCTGTCCTGACCGGTCGCTTGCTCAGGCGTCGCGGCCCCTTCCGCGCCCAGACGTCTGGAGCTGCACCGGCAGCCACTGGGTGCCGCTCGAGTCCGCGACGTGTGGGGTCTCACGCTCCGTGCGTCGGCACCCCGCAGCGACCGTCCCGCTCAGGCGCTTCTTCTCTCCCTGCGACCCCTGCGCCCCTGGCGGTTTCTGCTCCTCGCAGCGACCGGGCGCGCGTCGCCGCTACGGCGTCCTGCGCTCTCGGACGACGAGGCGCGCGACGACATCGAGCGCTTCCTCCCGGCCTACGAGGCGTACGTTCCGCCGCTGGTCGCCGCGCCGACGTGCGCTCGGTGGCTGCGCGTCACGATCGGGCCCGACCGAGGGATCGTTTCGATCGTCGGGTCGGGGAGCGACGACGGGGGCGGCCGCTCGGCGCGGTGAAGGGGATGCCCAGGTCGGCCTCCGGGAGGCAGAAGTACCCGCGGTCGGCGCGCATCACGGCGAAGTCGTGCGCGAGGGCGGCGCATCCCGCCGCCCGCGAAGGCGTGCCCGTTGAGCGCGGCCACCGTGGGCCGCGGGAACCCGAGCACGCGGCCGAAGCCGTGCCAGCGCGCCGTCGAGAGATGGGGCAGCGAGGTAGACTGCCGGCCATGACGATCGATCCCGTCGCATCGCCCGCGCAGCCGAAGTCCGCCACGATCGAGGAGTGGCTCGCGATCCCCGAGGAGCAGCGCGCCGAGCTCATCGGCGGCCGCATCGTACGCCACGCGATGCCGGGGCCGACGCACGGGGTCGTGCAGCGCGCGATCGGCGCGCGGCTGGATCCGTTCCACCGGCGCAAGGGCGATGACGACGTGCCCGGTGGGTGGTGGGTCAGCCAGGAGGTCGACATGTTCATCGGCGGCGTGGGATGCCGGCCCGACCTGATCGGATGGCAGCGCGAATTCCATCCGACGCTGCCGGCGCCGAACGCGCGGGGCGTCGTCACCGAAGTCCCCGAGTGGATCTGCGAGGTGCTCTCCGCATCCACGGCGGCGTACGACACGGGAGCGAAGCGCGACGCGTACCACCGTGCCGGCGTGCGCTGGTACTGGCTGGCCGATCCGCTGTACCGGACGCTCACGGTGCTGCGACGCATCGAAGAGGGTTACCTGATCGTGCGGGCCGCGACGCTCGGCGAGCGGGTGCGCGTGGAGCCGTTCGAGGCGGTCGAGATCGAGGTTGGCGAGCTCTTCGACTTCGGCGAGGAAGCACCGACGGAGACTTAGAGGGGGACGTGACCGATCGGACGCCCCTCCGGCGTTCTGGTGCCTCGTCGTGACAGTGGACGATTCTGCGCTTCTCCAACTCGTCCCGGTCAACGCCCCAGCGGCACGAAGGCGGGCTCCTCGCAGCGGCAGACGGTGCAGCCCCGCGCGTTCACATAGACGCAGACCTCCCTCGTCACGCACTGCATAGGCAGCGCTCCGTCGCAGCGCCGCCCGGGGTGCGGCGACCTGCACGACGCCACCAACCCCAACAGAACCAGCGCCGCCAGAACCCTTCGCTTCATCGCTCCTCCAGGCGCAGGCGCTCATCGCCCGCGTAGACCACGCACGAGTCGCCGCGGGCGAAGCCCACCAGGGTGATCCCCGCGCGCCGGGCGACCTCCACCGCCAGCGAGCTCGCCGCGGAGATGCCCGCCACCACCGGAATGCCCGCCACGGCGGCCTTCTGTACGATCTCGAAGCTGGTGCGCCCGCTCACCGCCAGCACGTGCCGGTCGAGCGGCAGCGCTCGCGCGAGCAGCCGGGAGCCCACCAGCTTGTCGACGGCGTTGTGCCGTCCGACGTCCTCGAAGGTCGCCACGTGCTCTCCCTCGAAGGTCACCAGCGCTGCGCCGTGGCAGCCGCCCGTCCGGGCGAAGAGCCGCTGCGTCTCGCGGAGCGCGTCGAGGGCCGAGCGCAGCACCCCGGGCGCTGGCTCGCCGACGCTCTTCACCGGTCCGCAGCGGGCGAGCAGGTCGTCGATGGAGCGGCGGCCGCATACGCCGCAGGCCGAGGTGGTGAGCGTCCCCCGGTGCATCGCGGCCTCGGGCAGGCGTAGCCGCGCGCCGGGGGAGGGGGTGACCTCGATGGTGTTGCCCCGCCCCTCGTCGCCGGTGCGGCCGCAGTGGGCGACGGCGCTCACGTCGTCGATGGAGGCGATCACCCCCTCGGCGAAGAGGAAGCCCAGCGCCAGCTCGCGGTCGTTGCCCGGGGTGCGCATCGTCACCGCAAGCGTCTCGCCGTCCACGCGGATCTCCAGCGGCTCCTCGACGACCAGCTCGTCGTCCGCGAGGGCTCGCGAGGCGCCGGTGATACGAGTGACCTGGAGGGTGCGGAGGGCGAGCGGCGGCATCGTCAGTCGAAGGCGTTCTGGCGGAAGCCTCGCGCGATGGGGTTCAGGCCCTCCGGCGCCGGGCCCACGCGGCGCACGTCCACCGCGGTGACCTTGTACTCGGGGCAGCGCACCGTCGGGTCGGAGTGCTCGCTGGTCAGCACGTTGGTCTTCACCTCGGGGAAGTGAAACGAGAGAAACACGTTGCCCGGCGCCACTCGGGTGGTGACGCAGGCCCCGGTGCGCACGCTCCCGCGCTCGCTCTCGATCTCCACCACGTCGCCCGCCCCGATGCCCAGCCGCGCGGCGTCTTCGGGGTGGATCTCCACCTGGTCCTCGGGATGAAGGTCGAGGTTGCCGGTGCGGCGGGTCTGCGTGCCGGAGTTGTAGTGCGCGAGCTGACGCCCGGTGATCAGGATGAAGGGGAAGCGCTCGCTCGCGACCTCACCAGGCGGGGTCCAGTCGACGGCGAAGAGGCCCGCCCGCCCGCTCGGCGTGGCGAAGCTCCGCTCGTAGAGCACCGGCGTCCCAGGGTGAGACGCTTCGGGAACCGGCCACTGGAGCCCGCGCTTCGCGAGGCGGTCGTGGGAGACACCGCGCAGCTCGGGGGTGAGCTGCGCGATCTCGTCCATCACGGCGGAGGCAGAGGCCTCTCCCATCGGGTAGCCCAGCCGCGCCGAGAGATCGTAGAGGATCTCCAGGTCGCGCTTCGCCCCCGCCGGGGGCGCCACCGCCTCGCGGACCATCTGGATCCTGCGCTCGGCGTTGGTGAAGGTGCCCGTCTTCTCAAGGAAGCTGGAGCCCGGCAGCAGCACGTGGGCGAAGCGCGCGGTGACGTTCTCGAAGAGGTCGTGGACCACCAGCAGGTCGAGCGAGCGCAGGGCCTGCTCGACGCGGCTCACGTCGGGGTCGGTCTGCGCGATGTCCTCGCCGAAGACGTACATCGCCCTCAGCCTCCTCGCGATGGCGGCGTCGAACATCTCCGGGATCATCAGCCCCGGGTCGCGAGGGAGCTTCCTCCCCCAGCGCGCCTCGAAGGTGCCGCGCACCGCGTCGTCGGTGGTCGATCGGTACATCGTCAGGTAGTTGGGGAGCGCGCCCATGTCGCTCGATCCCTGCACGTTGTTCTGCCCTCGCAGCGGGTTCGATCCCGCCCCGCGCTTGCCGAAGTTGCCCGTGAGGATCGCCAGGTTGGTGAGCGTCCTCACCCCCGACACCCCCTGGGACTGCTCGGTCACCCCGAGCCCATAGAAGATCGACGCGGGCCCGGTGCTCGCGTAGAGCCTCGCCGCGCGCTCAAGCTCCTTCGCAGGGACCCCGCTGATGGCCTCCACGCGCGCCGGATCGTAGCCCGCGACGTGGGCCTTGAAGGCCTCGACGAACTCCGCCCGCTCGGACAGAAAGGCCTCGTCGCAGAGCCCGTCTCGCACGATGACGTGGGCGAGCCCGTTGTAGACCGCGACGTTGGTGCCGGGGCGGAGCTGGAGGAAGACGTCGGCCAGGGTGGCGAGCTCGATGCGCCTCGGGTCGATGACGATGAGCTTCGCGCCCCGGAGCACGGCCTCCTTCATCCGAGCGCCCACCACCGGGTGCCCCTCGGTGGGGTTGGCGCCGGTGAGCAGCAGGCAGCGGGTGAGGTCGATGTCCTCGAAGGAGTTGGTCCCCCCCGACTCGCCCAGCGATCGGATCAGCCCGAGCGAGGTGGGCGAGTGGCAGACGCGCGAGCAGTTGTCGATGTTGTTGGTCCCCACCGCGGCGCGGAAGACCTTCTGGAGGGTGTAGTTCTCCTCGTTGGTGCAGCGGCTCGAGCTGATGGCCGCCACCGAGTCGGGGCCGTGCTGCTTGATCGTCTCGGTGAGCTTCGAGGCCACGAAGCCCATCGCCTCGTCCCAGCTCGCCTCTCGCCAGCTCCCGTCGCCGCGCCTCATCAGCGGCGAGCGCAGCCGGTCGGCGGCGCGCGCGTACTGGTGGGCGAAGCGCCCCTTCACGCAGCTATGCCCGAGGTTCGCCGGACCCTCCGGCGAGGGGTCGATCGCCACCACCGCCCCGTCGCGCACGTGAACGTCGAGCGAGCACCCCACGCCGCAGTAGGCGCAGGTCGTGGTCACCGTGCGGTCGATGGTCTCCACCCGGCGGAAGGCCGCCTCGTCGAGGGCCCCGGTGGGGCAGGTCTGCACGCAGGCCCCGCACGAGACGCACGCGCTGTCGGCGAAGGCGCCGTCGATGCCCGCCACGATGCGCGTCTGCCACCCGCGGTCGGCGTAGGCCAGCGCGAAGGTGCCTTGAATCTCGTCGCACGCCCTCACGCAGCGCCCGCACACGATGCACTCGTTGAGGTCGACCTTGATGTACGGGTGCCGGTCGTCGCGCTCGTAGGAGTGCCGCTCTCCGACGTAGCGGCTCGTCGACACCCCGAGGTGCTTCGCCACCTCGCGCAGCTCGTTGCGGTCGCCCTCCCTCGCCAGCGCGCCTTCGGGGTAGTCCGAGAGCACCAGCTCCACCACGCCGCGGGCTACCCGCAGCGCCCGCTCGTCGCGGGTGTCGACGACCATCCCGTCGCGCACCAGCGTCGTGCACGCGGGCACCGGACCCTTCGCCCCGGCCACGCCCACCATGCACACCCGGCACGCCCCGAAGGGCGCCAGGTGGGGGTCGTAGCAGAGCGTCGGGATGGTGATCCGCTCCCGCCGCGCCACGTCGAGGATGGTCGCCCGGTCGCTGGCCACCACCTCTCGGCCATCGATGCTCAGCCGCACCAGCGTGCGCTCCCGGCCGCTCATCGCGCACCCCCGCGCATCTCGTCGCCGAAGTGCTGCATCAGCGTCGCGATGGGAATCGGGATCGCCCCTCCGTGCGCGCAGAGCGACCCGAGCTTCATGGTCTCCCCGAGGTCGGCGAGCAGCGCGAGGTCGGCCTCCACCGCGGCGCTCTCCCTGGGCTGCTTCAGCCGCTTCGCGATCTCCAGGCCCCTGCGCCCACCGATGCGGCAGGGGAAGCACTTGCCGCAGGACTCGGCGTCGCAGAACTCGAAGAGGTGCTCGGCGATGTCTCGGGCGTCGACGGTGTCGTCCCAGGCCACGATGCCCCCGTGGCCGAGGAGCGCTCCCACCGCGTCGAGCTCCTCGAAGCCCACCGGGGCGTCGAGCAGCGAAGAGGGCAGCACGCCTCCGAGCGGTCCGCCGATCTGCACGGCCTTGATGGGGCGCCCCTCTCGCAGCCCCCCGCCGAGCCCTTCGAGCACCTGCCGCAGCGGCACCCCGAAAGGGACCTCGTACATCCCCGGCCTCACGAAGCGCTCGTTGAGCGAGAGCACCTTGGTGCCCCGGCTCTTCCCCACCCCGAGGGCCGCGTAGGCTTCGCCGCCGTGGCGTGCGATCCACCCGAGGCAGGCCAGGGTCTCGACGTTGTTGACCACCGTGGGCCTGCCGAAGAGCCCGTGCTCCGCGGGGTACGGCGGCCTCGCGGTGACCATCCCCCGGAGGCCCTCGATCGACCGGAGCAGCGCCGTCTCCTCGCCGCACACATACGACCCGGCGCCCTCGACCACCTCGATGTCGAAGGAGAACCCGCTCCCCCGGATGCGCGCTCCCAGCCAACCCCCGGCGCGGGCGGCCTCCACCGCGCGTCGCAGCGCCGGGGCGGCGCCGGGGTACTCGCTGCGCACATAGACGTAGCCCCGCGTGGCCCCGACGGCGTAGCCCGCGATCGCGACGCCCTCCAGCACCGCGAAGGGATCGCGCTCCATCAGGTGCTTGTCGATGTACGAGCCGGGGTCTCCCTCGTCGGCGTTGCAGACGATGAAGGCCTCCTCGGCGCGGCTCGCGTGCCCGGCCGCGAGCTTCCACTTGGTGGCGGTGGGGAAGCCCGCTCCGCCTCGGCCGCGGAGCTGCGAGCGCTCGACCTCGGCGATCATCTCCGAGGGGGTGCGCTGAGAGAGCGCGAGCGCGAGGCCCTCGAAGGCGTGGTGGGCGACGGCCGCGTCGAGCCCGGTGGCGTCGACGCCGAGGCACAGGCGCTCGAGCACGATGGCGGGGCCGCCGTGGGCCTCGAAGCGCGGCAGCGTCTGCTCGGCGGGGACGAGGCCCGGGGCGTGGGCGAGGTCGGCCGCGAGGGAGCGTGCGAGCTCCGGGGTGAGACCGCCGTAGACCCTGCCCTCGACGGCCACCGAGGGCCCGGCGTGACAGAGCCCGAGGCAGTACACGGTCTCCAGCGAGACCTCGCCGTCGTCGCTCACGCCGTCGACCGGGAGACCCAGCGCGTCCTCCATCCAGCGCACCGAGGCGTCGGCGCAGGCCGCGAAGCACGCGGTGCCCTTGCAGACCTTCACCCGGGTGCGGCCCCGGCGTCGGGTGCCGAGGTCGCCGTAGTAGGTCGCGACGCCGAAGACCGCGGCCTCGGGCTGGTTCGTCGCCCTGGCCACCGCGGCGACGTCCGCGGGGGTGATCTCCCGGCGCTCCTCCATCACCCGCTTGAGGTGCTGTAGCGCGTTGTCGTCTACGCGGAGCTCACCGCGGTGCCTTCGGAGCTGGACGAGGTTGTGCGACATGGCACCCGGAATGGTACGCCCCGATGGGGGCAATGGGCCCCGATACCTCCCGGTATCTGCCCGGATACCTCCCGGAGCGCTCTTAGGAGGCGGGGCGGAGGCTCCCTCGGGAGATGCGCCACGCGCCGACCGAGGCGGCCAGGGCGGCGAGCACGATGAAGACCAGGGCGAAGGCGACGTTGGCCAGCGACTCGCCGATGCCGATGAGGGCGACGTAGCGCTCGCTGGCGGGGACGCCCCCGATGTAGCGGAAGGTCGACATGAGGCCGGTGACGAAGCCCAGGGCGCCGCTCGACAGGGTGACCGTGCCCAGGCCCAGCAGCAGCGGCACGAAGCGACGCTCGGGGCGCTGGGCGTAGCGCGCGGCCACGAGCAGCATCACGAGGCCGAACACCAGCGTCGGAAACATCCCCCAACCACCCTCACGGAAGAGCTGCAGCATCGACACGAGGACCTCCCTCAGGATGGACGCGCCGACGGACCCTCCGGCAGCGTCGTCCGGTGCGGGTGGACAAGCGCAAGGGAGGTTTGGTTCCAGAGAAAAGTGCGAGCTGACCCAGAACGAGGGGAGCGATGTATTCCCGACGGTTTCGCGATAGTTTGCACAACGTCATGGACCGACGGCCTGCCTTGCGTGGAATCGCCCTCTGCCTCGCGCTGCTCCCGCTCTCTTGCGCCCAGCAATTGATCGACGGAGGCTCCCTCCCCGACTCCGGGGTGACCCCCGACACCGGGAACCTTACCCCCGACGCGGGCGACCCCGACGTGAAGGTCGCCCCCGAGGACGTGCCCGTCGGCGAGAAGGACGTCGCTCCGGTCGACCTTGACGTCGGCTTCCCCGAGGACATCCCCGCGGCGCCCGAAGACCTCGGCGAGCCCCTCGACAGCGGCACCCCGATCGACCTGGGCTCTCCGATCGACACCGGTCCTCCCGACACGGGTCCCGTCGACACGGGCCCTGTCGACACGGGTCCCCCCGACACGGGCCCCGTCGACACCGGCCCCCGCTGCCTCTCACCGCTCACCGAGTGCGGCCCCGGCCCCTGCGTCAACACCCAGACCAGCGTCGCCCACTGCGGCGGCTGCGGCCGCACCTGCGCCACCGGCCAGGCCTGCGTGGCGGGCGCGTGCACCCTCGTCTGCACCGCCCCGACGGTGGTCTGCGGCGGCGCTTGCGTGAACACCCAGACCGACGCCGCCCACTGCGGGATGTGCGGCAGGGCCTGCGCCACCGGGGCGCGCTGCACGGCCGGGCGCTGCGTCGGGGGGGTGATCCCCGGGGCGTCGTTTCAGGTGTCGCTCTCGGCCTCCAACTGCAGCGCCGTCGAGCACGAGGTGGTCACCGGCGACGACCGCGGAGGCATCGCCGTCTCCAGCAGCCGCCTCTTCTACTCCGGGGACACCAGCACCGGCCGCTTCGACCTCCAGACCCTCATGGGCGAGTCCGTCGGCCGCACCTACGACGCCCTGGTGAGCAACCTCGCCACCGGGACGCTCTACACCCTGGCCAACGGCTCGACGCCGCTCACCCAGACGGGCGGCACCGTCACCTCGCTGATGGAGCTCAACCCCACCACCGGCGGGCTCACCTCCGGGCTGGTCAACCTCTCTCAGCCCATCGCGCTGCCCGCCACCGGCAGCGTCGGCATCTTCTCCGGCTACGAGCGCATCATCCTCCTGGGAGGCGGCCGCGCGTGGCACATCAGCCTCCCGAGCGGAGCCGTCATCGACCTCGGTCCGCTCTCCCTCCCCGCGGCCCGCATCGCCTGTGAAAACTGGGCCATCTGGGGCGTCGCGGAGTTCTTCGGCGGGGCGCTCTACGTCGACTACGTGCAGAACGCGACGACCATCGCCAGGATGCGAGTGCCCGAAGGGACCGTCGCCATCCTCGCGTCCTTCACCGGCCTCTCGGACATGTGCTCCTTCACCGTCTCGCCCCTCTGGCGCCGGTGGTACTTCCACCACGAGCTCACGTCGCAGTTCCGCTCGGGCGGCGGCGAGACCGTGGGCTACTGCGACGCCACCATCACCGGCCCGACCCTGCCCTGCCGACCCATCGACACAATGTGCTCCGGGGCGTGCGCCAACCTCCAGACCAGCGCGCTCCACTGCGGGATGTGCAACCGCGCCTGCCCCGCCGGAGAGACCTGCAACGCGGGCGTCTGCGGGCTCGCCTGCGCGGCGGGTCAGACCGCCTGCACCGGCCGCTGCGTCGACCTCAACACCGACTCCAGCAACTGCGGCGCCTGCGGTCGCACCTGCATCGGCGGGCAGTGGTGCATCGCCGGCGCCTGCGGCGGAGGACCCCACTACGCCGTCGACCCGGCGCCCGTGGTGTCCTACGTCGACGCCTGCGGCGCCGCCGGATCGCAGCGCATCCTCGCCAATCAGGACGACAGCGGCACCAGCGTGACGCTGCCCTTCGCCACGCGCTGGTGGGGCGCCGCCCTCTCCGCGGGGACGCCCATGTACATCAGCTCCAACGGCAACGTGCAGGTCAACACCAGCTCCGGCTTGAGCTACCTCGGCGGAACGATCCCCAGCGTGGGCTCTCCCAACAACGTCATGGCCCCGCAGTGGCGCGACCTCCAGCTCGGCTCCTCGGGGGTCTGCGTGGCCACCGTGGGCACCGCGCCGAGCCGCCGCTGGGTCGCCCAGTGGGTCGGCGCCCAGTACTTCTCGGACTCCTCCAGCAACCTCAATTTCGAGGTCATCCTCCACGAGGGCAGCGGCGTCATCGAGTTCGCCTACGGCGCCATGTCGGGCTCCACGAGCGCCACCATCGGCCTCGAGAACCCCACCGGCACCGAGGCCGTCGGGCCCTGCCCCTCGGGCCACTCCTGCCCCGCGGTCAGCAGCGCCCGCGCCCGCTTCTCTCCCATCCCCTGAGCGTTCCAACTCCCCCTCCGCGCAGTTGCAGCCAGCGCCGCGCGGCCGTCGTAGGCTCTCCCGCCATGAGCCGACGATCGATCGTCTCCGTCATGCTCTCGCTGACCCTCGCGTCGGCCTCGTCCGCAGCGCAGCCCCGCGCCCCGGAGGCGGCCTCCGTCGACTCCGCGATCAACCTGGGGAGGGTGTTCACCGAGGTCGCCTCCCGCGCCCTTCCCGCGGTGGTGACCCTCTACGTCGAGGTGACCCGCCGCTCCGACCGGATGCTCTACGACACCCCAGGGTTCTGGGGGGTGGCCCCTCAGGAGACCCAGCGCCGCCACGGCAGCGGCTCCGGCGTGCTCATCCGGGAGGACGGGGTCATCGTGACCAACCACCACGTGGTCGAAGGGGCCACGCGCATCCTGGTTCACCTGCGCGACGGCCGAACCTTCAGCGGGCGGGTGCTGGGGAGCGATCCCTCCGCCGACCTGGCCGTGGTGAAGATCGACGCCCAGGGGCTGCCTACGGCGGGCTTCGCCGACAGCGACGCGGCGCGCGTGGGCGAGTGGGTGCTGGCCATCGGCGCGCCCTTCGGCCTGGAGGCCAGCGTCACCCACGGGGTGATCTCCGCCACCGGGCGAGGCAGCCTAGGGATGAACGAGGTCGAGGACTACCTTCAGACCGACGCCAGCATCAACCCGGGCAACTCCGGCGGCGCGCTGGTCAACCTGCGCGGCGAGGTGCTGGGCATCAACACCCTGATCGTGGGACGGGGCCAGGGCATCGGCTTCGCGGTCTCCTCCCGGCTGGTGCAGCAGGTCGTGCGGCAGGTGCTGGCCACCGGGCGCGTCACCCGCGGCTGGACGGGCTTCGACACCCAGGACATCACCCCCGACCTCTCCGCCCTCGGCTCCCCGGGTGGAGGAGCGCTGGTGAGCCGCGTGGCGCCCGACAGCCCCGCGGCGGCGGCGGGGCTGCGTCCCTCGGACGTGATCGTCGCGGTCGACGGCCGGGAGGTGCATGGGCGCAACGACATGCGACGGCTGCTGGCCACGAGGGCACCGGGCGAGCGCGTGGTGCTCACCACCCGGAGGGAAGACCGCCGTCGGGAGGTGACGCTGACCACCGCGCTGCGGCCGGGGGAGACGCCTCCAGGGCCGCCTCCGCCTCCGCCTCCGCCGGAGCCCGGACCCACGGGATTCGGGATCACCATCGAGGCCGTCCCTCCGGCCTACGCGGCGAGGATGGGGCTCGGCGCCGACGGGGGCGTGGCCATCATGGCGGTGCAGCGGGGCGGGGCGGCCGACCGGGCGGGGCTGCGGCCCGGGGACGTGATCCTGGAGGCCGACCGCCGGCCCGCGAGGGGCACCGACGACGTGGTGGCCGCGGCGAGGGACGGGCGCGCGGTCTTCCTGGTGAGGCGAGGGGCTTCGCAGGAGTACGTCGGACTGGCGATCGGGAATACACGGTAAGGGTAGACGAGTGATGGCTCTCCGGTCGGCGTGGGTGGCGGTGGGGTGCGTGGCCTTCATGGGGTGCGACGCGCCCGGGGAGGACCCCAACGCCCGCTGGCGCTTCGGCGCCCCGCAGGTGGTGCAGCAGCGCGCCGACGGGGCGATGCGCTCGGCGTGGCCGGTGGCGGCGCCCGGGGGGCGCGCCTTCCTGGTGCTGACGATGGCGATGGGCGAAGGGGCGAGCCGGGTGTCGGTGGCGGAGCGCAACGGCACCTCGTGGACGGCGCCCTTCCAGTGGGCGTGGCCCGCGGGCGCGAGCACCGAGGCGGTGGTGTGGACGACCAGCGACCCGACGCCCGCGGTGCTGACGCTCGCCGACGGGGCGCTGGGCCCGGTGCTCTATGTGCGGCGCTTCACTGGCGACGCGTGGACGACCCCGGAGCCCGTGACGCTTCAGGGCAGCGAGCTTCCCACCGTGGCCTCGATGGCCCTCGGCTCTGGGGGCGGGCTTCACGTGGTGTATTCGATCCCCGGCGGGTCGTGCATGGGGGGGACGCAGCTGCGGCACCGGGTGAGGAGCGCCGCGGGGTGGAGCGCCATCCGCCTCGTGGCCGACACCTGCGGGCTCGACCAGGTGAGCGTGGCGGTCGATCCCGCCCCTTCCGATCCGCTGCTGGTGACCTGGACGGGGCCCGCGCGTGGGATCGCTTCCGAGGGGGCGACGGACGTGGTGGCGACGGCCTCGGCGACGGGCGTCGCGGACTCGGACGCCGGGGCGACGGCGGCGAGGTTTCGTCCTCCCTTCCGGGTGCTCACCGGGGACAACCGCGGCGCGCTTGCGGTGGCGCTCGGGGGAGGGCGCTTCCTCTCGAGCTGGTCGCTCAGCACCACGAGCCCGAGCGCGGCAGGGACCGCTCCCCGGCGCGCGGCCTTCAACACCTTCGACCTTCCCACCGATCGATGGGGCACGGCCAACACGGGGTGGTTCCAGAGTAGCGGGTCGCCGTGGCTGGTGGCGCTGTCGAAGGGCGCCGGGGCGCTTAGCCTCGGCGCCGACGGGGTGCAGCCGGGGGCGCAGCTGGTGATGCGGATGTGGTCGTCGCCGGAGCGGCCCTCGGTGTCTCGTAGCGTGATCGCCTCGCCGCTGGGGCTGGTGACCTCGCTGCGGGCGCTGCTGGCTACGGACGGGACGGTGCAGGCGTCCTGGATCGAGACCCAGGACGGTGGCGCTCAGCGTCTGTTGTGGAGCGTGGCGCTGCCGGTGATGGCCGACGACGCGGGGGCGCGCTGAGCCGTCAGATGGCGACGTTGGGGCCGATGACGATCACCGGCACCGAGGCGTTGTGGAAGATGCGCTCGGCGACGGAGCCCACGAGCACCCGGTTGAGGCCGGTGCGCGCGGTGGTGCCGACGATGAGCGCGTCGCCGCCCCAGGTGGAGACGAAGCGAACGAGCTCCGCGGCGGGGTCTTCGTTGACCTCGACGCCGTAGTCGACGGTGACGCCGGTCGACTCGGAGAGCGAGGCCGCGAGGTCGCGCAGCCGGTGCTCGATGGAGCCGGCGAACTGATCGTCGGGCGTCCCCGAGGGGACGATCTCCGTGCGCGACGGGACGACGCTCACCAGCACCACGGTGCCGCCCACGCTGCTTGCAAGCTTCAGCGCGGCCTTCACCGCGCGGTTGCTGTGCTCCGAAAAATCCACACCGACGACCAACTTCTTGAACACGGCAGACACCTCCTGGAAGCGAGCGCCCAACCTACCAGAACATCGGCACCCACATGGGGCCTGTAAACGCACCCGACCAGCGGGTTCTACAACGCACTTGCGCCTCCAGCGCGTTGCCATGGAGGATTGGGCCGATGAAGAAATCCACGGGCCTCCTGGTCTCCGCCGCCGCCGCGCTCTCCCTCACACTCGCAGCCCCCTCCGTCGCCCACGCCCAGGTGGGCGGCGCACGGCCCTTCGGCCTCGGCCTCGCGCTCGGCTACCCCGACGTCGGCCTCTCGGCGCAGTACTTCATGAACGAGCGCACCTCGCTGCAGTTCGTGCTCTCGTTCTGGTACCGCAACGGCCGCTTCGGGCACGACTACGTCGGCAACAACAGCGGGCTCTTTCTCCGCGCGGACTACCTCTTCCACCCCGCGACGCTCATCCGCGGCAGCGTCGCCGACCTCCGCTTCTACATCGGCCCCGGGCTCTACACGGGCTTCGGCAACTACGACGCCTTCGCCCTCGGCCTCGAGCTGCCCATCGGCCTCTCGGTGCCCTTCAAGAGCATCCCCATCGACCTCGCCTTCGAGGCCGTGCCGCGCCTCGCCATCGTCGACGACCGCGGCGTAAACCTCTACCTGTACGTCGGCGGTACCTTTCACGTCCGCTACTACTTCTGAGTCGCTACTGGGCGGTGGGGCAGATCCACGTCCCGAGCTCGCGCACGGCGAGGGACGTGGGGAGCTGCACCTGCGCGACCAGGGGCGCCACGCAGGCCTGGAAGGCCGCGGGCATCACGGACACGTTGCTCACCCGCCCGTCGCCGTCATAACGAAACTGCACCCGGAGCTGCGCCGGACGCGAGGGGGCGTTGCGGAGGCACGCGAGGACCTCCGCGCGGTGCGGGGTCATCGCGCCGTCGATGGCGTCCGGTGAGAGCCGCCCCGCGGGGGCGCCGAAGCTCATGTCCGAAGGGCCCGTCGGGGGGGACTCTCCGGCGCCCTCCGCGGCGCTCTCGGCGGGAGCCTCCGGGGCGGCCCCGTCTCGCACCCGGGCGGCCGCGGCGCGCACCACCTCCGGGGCCGCGGGGTGCGACCGCACCCTGTCGAGGAGCGATCGCTCGGACGCCCCGCCCATGCGGGCGATGGACTCGATGGCCTGCTCCACGGCGGCGTTGAGCTGACCCTGGTCGGTGATGTCCCGCTCGATGATGGCGTCGCCGCCGCCCACCGGCGCCACGGCCCCCACGTCGGCATGGTACAGCCGCACGAAGTCCGCGAGGCTCTGGAGCGTCGAGGGGTCGCCCAGCTCCCGCAGCGCCACCACGATGGGCGCGAGGTCGTCCGTCGGGGTCGCCGGGTCGAAGAGGTGCGAGACCAGCGCCGACACCGCGCGCCGCTCGTGCGCCCTCGCCAGCGCCCTCGCCAGGAAGCCCACCGGGGGGACGTCCACCCCGCGCACGTAGTCGTAGTGCTGGTCGAGCGCCTCGAGCATCGCGTCGGTGCCCTCGGTGCGCCCCACGAGGCCTTCGCCCACGACGGCCCGGAGCTCAGGCGAGAGCGCCCGGCGGGTGAGCAGCGAGACCAGCGCCGCGGTGGCCGGTGCGCCCGGGAGCGCCGCAAGCGACTGCGCCGCGAAGCGTTGGGCGGGGAGCAGCCGAGCGTCGGATCCGCCCGCGGCCTCGAGCAGCGACTGCACCAGCGTCCTCGGCGGGTCGTCGGTGTTGGGCGCCGGAGAGAAGTCCGCCGGGAGCTGCAGCACCGCCTGCGGCCCGGCGCCCGGCAGCGACTGACGCCAGCGGGCGCGGCCGTCGTCCGGGGCGAGCAGCGACGCCCCGCCGCGGTCGTCGACGACCACCAGGCCCGCGCGCACCACCGAGACCCCGGCGAGGTCGTTGGGGCTCACCCAGGCCCAGCGAAGCGCGCCGGTCTGGGCGTCGAGCGCGAAGACGTCGCGGTGGTAGAGGGCGAATACCGTGTTGTGTAAGAGCACCACGCCGGGCTGCGTGGGGTCGGGGCGCCACACGAGGCGCACCCGCTCCCGGGCGTCGGCGCCTGCGCGCAGCGAGGTGTACGCGTCGAGGGCGAAGGGCGCCGCCCCAGGGAGCTCGTCGCGCCGGGGCTGGTAGTGGGGCGTCCCCTCGGCGGTGCCGGAGGCGGACTCGGGCCCGAGGCGGTAGAGGGCGCGGGCGCCGTAGTAGACCGCGTGGCCCTCGCGGAAGGAGAAGCCCACCACGTCGTCGCGGCTGCGGACGCGGGAGCGCTCGTCGCCGGTGCGGGCGTCGAGCACCGAGAGGTTCTGCCCGTCCCAGGGGACGAAGACGTCGTCGCCGACCAGGGTGGGGGGGCCGAGGGAGTGGGCGATCTCGGTGCGGGCCACGGCCCCGCCGTCGCGGGCGTCCACGACGCGGAGCACCCCTCGGCGGCGGGTGACCCCTGCGCCGCCGAGCACCACGGCCACGCGCTCTCCGTCGCGGCTCGCTCCCACGAGGTCGAGGCCCTCGTCGGGGAAGCGCCAGCGCTCGGCGCCGGAGAGCGACCAGGCCACGATCGATCCGCCGGAGCGGGCGAGGACCAGGTCGCCCGCCACGACGGGGCGCGAGGCGATGGGGGCTGCGACGCGGCCCAGCGCGGCGCCGGTGCCGAGGTCGACGACGGTGAGGCCCTGCGCGGGCTCGTCGGCGACGATGGCCGCGACGGGGGGGAGGGGGTTTGGCGCCGCGACGCGCACCCGGTCGGCCACCGCGGAGAGGGCCGCCGCGTCGGAGGAGGGGGTGCTCAGGGAGAAGGCGCCGCGGTAGATGCTCCCGGCGCAGCTGAGGCCGAGGGCGGCGAGGACGAGGGGCAGGCAGAGGCGCTTCATTGGATCCTCGAGATGGCGCTGCGGGCGGCGTCGATGGCGGGGGTGGGGCGGCCGCGGTGCTCGTCGACGAGCCGGGTGAGCAGCTCGCGGGCCTGCGGCGTGGCGATGCCCGCGAGGGCCTGCACCACGCGGAGCTTCACCGGGTTGGGGAGCTCGGCGCGGCGGAGCGAGGCCTCGAAGGCACGAGCCAGCGCACCGAAGGGGGCCCTGCGGAGGAAGGTCAGCAGCCGGTCGACGTCCTGCTCTGCGCCGCGCGCCCCGAGGGCGCGGGCGGACTCCTGGAGGAGGATCGACCCCTCGGAGCCGAGGCCGTTGCCGGCGTCGCGCTCGAAGGCCGCCCAGAGGGCCCTCACGGAGGCGGCGTCGCCCACGTCGGCGAGGCTGCGCGCGGCCTCGGCCCGCACCTCGGGGTCGGAGTCGCTCAGGCGGGCGTCGATGGCGCGGAGCATCGCGGGCGTGTGCAGCCTCGCGGCGGCGATGAGGGCGCGGCGGCGAAGCGACACGCGGCGGTGGTCGAGGTAGCGGAGGATGGCGTCGGCGGACTCGGGCCTGGCCAGCACGCCCAGGGTGTCGAGGCCCGCGGCGGCGACGTGGGGCTCGACCCCGGCCAGCAGGGCGCTGGAGATCTCCAGGGCGCCGCGGCGGGGGTCGCCGGTGGCGGCGCGCTGGATGCGGGCGAGGGTGTCGTCGGCGCGAGAGAGGTCCCACCCGGGCGGGGCCTCGGCGCTCGGGTGGACCATGGCGACCGTGGTGACGACGGGCCGCCTCGGCTGCGCGGAGGCGACGGCCCCGACGCCGAAGAGCGCGAGCGCGAGGAGGGGTGTGTTGCGCGATGGACGCATAGGTCCCGATGGATACACGAAGCCGCGGGCGCGCGGGCGATCGGCGGCCGGAGATAGTCCTACGGGGGGCCTTAGCGGTCGCGGCGCGGAGGGAAGGGCGGCGGGGCGGGGGCGCCGGGGCTTAGGCCCGGCGGGGCCGCCGGGGGGGCGACCATCTCGGCCAGGTCGTCGAGGGAGAGCGTCTCGTCCACGGCCTCGACGTCGTCGTCCACGAAGTCGGCCTCCAGGGCTTCGTCCTCGTCGAGGGCGTCGAGGGCGTCCATCGCCTCCATCGGGTCGGGCGAGGGGACCGAAGGGGTCATCGGGGCCGACCACTGAGGGAGCGGAGGCGGCGGTCGGCTCGGCATCGCCGGGGGAGCGTGGGGCTCGATCTCGTGCTCGTGGCTGTGGAGGGCTTCGTCCCCGCGCTCGCCTTCGTCGTGCGCCTCGTGCGGCTCGGACTCGCCCTGGAGCCCGAGTTCGCGGTCGTCGAAGAAGGCCGCGCGGGGGTCGTGGGTGTCGGCGCGGTCGCCGGGCTCGGCGGCCGTGTCGATGGAGGGCCGATCGAGGGGGTTGAGCCGCTGCGAGGAAGGCGTCCCGGTGCTGAGCAGCGCGGCGAGGTCGGCCGAGGGAGGCGCCGATCCGGAGGTCTGCGGGGGGCTCTCGGGGTTGTCCGAGAGCGGCTCGCCGAAGAGCGCGGCGCGCGGGTCCTCGTCGGCCGGAGCGGGGGGAGGAGGCACCGAGGCCGGCGCCTCGGCCGCGGGCTCGACCTCCGAGAGCGGCTCGTCGTCGAGGGACTCCATGGGCTCGTCGTCGAGGGACTCCATGGGCTCGTCGTCGATCACCGCGGAGGGCCGGCGGTCGAGGCGCTCCAGGGCGGCGCGCGCCTCGGCGTCGTCGGGCGCGAACTTCAGCACGCGCTTCCAGAGGTCCTTGGCCTCGAAGGCGTTGCGCAGGTGCTGCTCCCAGATGGTCGCCATGCGGCGGTAGGTGCCCGCGCGGTCGTTGCCCATCTCCAGCTCGCGCTCCAGCGCGACCAGCAGCGGCTGCCACCGGCCGTGGCGCTCCAGCAGGTCTTGAAGCGAGCGGAGGATGGAGAGGTCCTTCGGGGCGATCTCCGCGAGCCGCTGCCAGGTCTCGATGGCCTCGTCGACGCGGCCCAGGCTCTCCCCGAGGAGCGTCGCCCGCCGCGCCGTGAACGACCGCGCCGTGGCCGCGTCGTAGGCCTTCTCGACCACGCTGTCGTAGAGCGCCGCCACGTCGCCCAGGCGCCGCAGCGTCGCCGCGACCGCCTCCAGCTTCGCGGGGCACTCGGGGTCCGCGGGCCAGAGCATCACGGCGCGCGAGTAGAGCGCCATCGCCTGCTCCGGGAGCGCCAGGTCGTCTTCGCAGAGCGCCGCGGCCCGGCGGAGCAGCACCACGCCGCCCCGGGGCTCGCTCTCGCCAAGCTCGTCGCCGCGCGAGGCCAGCCGCTCGACCAGCGCCGCGATCATCCCGACCTCCGGGCGCGCCGCGTCCACCCGTCGGGCCATCGCCTCGACCTCGGCCAGCCGGGACTCGTCGGGCTCCTTGCGCCCCACCGCCGCCGCGGCCGACTGCTCCAGGTACTGGAACGCCGTCTCCTGGTCGCCCAGCACCGCGCCCGCCACCTCCGCCGCGCGAAGCGTCACCGCGAGGCGCTCGCCGTCGGTCTGCGCCGAGCGGCGCCGACGGTCGAGGGCAACGTAGAGCTCCTGGTCGTGGCCGAGCCCGGGAGCAAGCCGGATCACCGCGTCGAGCAGCTCGTCATCCGCGGGCATCTTGGCGAGCGTGGCGAGGGAGAAGTCCAGCGCCTCCGCCGTCCCCCCGGAGGCCTCGATGGCCCGCAGCCCCCGCATGGCCATGTCGTGCGCCGCGGTCGCGTCCGCCGCCGCCTCCACCGCCGCCCGGTAGGCGTCGGCCACCCTCGCGGGGCTCTGCGCCTGCGCCGCGAGCGCGTCGATGCGGTCGAGCCCGGCGGTCTCCGAGGGCTCCGAGGCCACGGCCTCGCACTCCGCCTCGACGGCACCCGCGGCGTCGCCAAGCTTCGCCCGGTGCCCGGCGATCTCGCGCCAGAGCGAGGCCCGCGCGGTCATGTCGTTCACCCGCAGCGCGAGGTCCGTCAGCACCGGCAGCACCTCGGCGTGCATCCCCCGCCGCGCGCTCATCGCGATCATCAGGTCGAGGCACGCGATGTCCCCGCCCTGCACCTGCGGGAGCAGCGCCTTCCACGCCCGCTCGGGGTCGTCGAGGTGCTCGTCCGAGGCGTGCGCGATGCGCTGCACCAGGGTGGAGAGCTCCTCCTCGTCGCCCTCCATCTCCGCGAGCTCCTCGAGCAGCGCGACCGCCTCGGCCCACTGCCCGCTGGACTCGCAGAGGTCCGCCAGGCGCTGCGTGAGCCCGAGGTCGTTGGGGTCGGCCCGGTGCTGCACCCGGAGCGCCTCGATGAGCCGGTGGCCCAGCGACCCCTCGGACTCCACCAGCGAGACCAGCCGCGCCGCCCGCTCGATGCGGTCGTCGTCGTCCTGGGTCTGCGCGACCTGGGCCTCGAGCGCCGAGTACGCGCGCTCCCAGCGGCCGTGCGAGGCCGCGAGCGCCTCAAGCGCCTCCCAGGTGTCAAGCGCCCCGTCGTCGCCCTCCCTCGCCGCGGACTCCAGCACGTCGAGGCCCTCGTCGACGCGGCCGAGCTCCTCGGCCAGCATCCTGGCGCGCCGCATCCGCAGGCCGCGCCTCGCCGCCGGGTCGTCGGTGGCCAGCGCCGCCTCGCCCAGCAGGGACACCACTCGCTCGTCGTCGCCGGCCAGCTCCGCGAGGCCCAGCAGCGCGTCCAGGGCCTCGGCGTCGTCGAGCATCCCCGCCCGCCGCGCGCCTGCCCGGACCTCCTCCCACACCACCGCGGCGCCCGCAGGATCGGTCTGACCCACGGCCCTCGCCGCGCGGCGGGTGAGCTCGATGCGGGCCGGGCCGTCGGGCAATCCCTCGGAGCGCTCCCTCACGAAGGCCAGGAGGCGGTCGCGCTCTCCCAGCACCTCCAGCGAGTCCATCAGGGACGTGGCGAGGGCGTCGTTGGAGGGGTCCATCGCCACCGCCCGCTCGGCCTCGGCCAGCGCCGTCGCCGGGTCGCCCATGGCCCTCGCCGCGTCCGAGGCCCTCGCGTGGATCGACGCCCGCTCGGGCCCGGGGGCCATCGCCTCGGAGCGCTCGACCAGCGAGGCGTAGAGCACCGCGTGCTGCCCCGTCGCCCGTAGCAGCCGCTCGGTCTCCTCCCAGGCGTGCGGGTGCACCGGGTCGCGGGTGGACACCTCGCGCCACGCGTTGACGGCGGAGTGCTGGTCTCCGCTGGCCTCCAGCGCGACCGCCAGCTCGGCCCAGCGCTCGACCGCCGCCATCGGGGGAGAGCGCTCGGCGCGCGCCCGCAGCACCTCCACCACGCCCACGAGGTTGCCGCTCTCGCGGCGCAGCGCCACGAGGCGCTCGGAGACCTCGTCGTCCTGGGGGTTGGCGCGCCAGAGCTGCGCCAGCGCGGCGGCCTCGGCGGCCCGGTCGCCCGAACGGTCGCGGTGCAGGTCGGCGAGGCGGCGGAGCACGGTGTTGCGAAGGTCCCCCTCGGGCAGCACGTCCGCGCGCTGCGCCAGCACGGGGTAGAGCTCCTCCCAGCGGTTCTGCTGGGAGAGCACCTGGTCCATGCCTGCGAGGGCCTCGGGGTCGTCGCCGACGCTGTCGAGGATCTCCCTCCACGCGTCGAGCGCGGCCTGCGCGTCGTCGAGGCGCTCCAGCGACACCTGGGCGATCTCCCGGAGCCGCGGGATGCGCATCTCCGGCGGGCACTGCTCGCAGCGCACGGCCTCGGCCAGCACGTCCCTCAGGGCGGCGTAGTCCCCGCGGGCGCGCAGGTCGTCCTCCACCAGCGCGAGGGCCTCGAGGTCCGCCGCGTCGAGGGCGAGCACCCTGCGCATGGTGTCGAGCATCCCCGCCCGGTCGCCCGTTCGCCCCTGGATCTCCGCGAGGTCCTTGAGGTCCCTGATCTGCTGGGGGAGGTCTCCCTCGACGGCCAGCTCGCCCGCGAGGCGCGAGAAGTCCTCCGCCCTGCCCGCGTCGCGGTAGAGCCCCAGGAGCGTGCGGGCGACCTCCAGGTCGCTGGCGCGAAGGGGTTCGAGGGCCGCGATGGCGTCGTCGATCTGCCCGACGGAGAGGTAGGCCTCGGCGAGCGCCTTGCGCACCACCGGCGTGTAGGGGCTCGTCGGGTTGGCCTGCACGAACGCGATCTGCCGCACCGCGAGCTCGTCGAGGCGCTCCTGGGCGCCGTAGGCCTCGTAGATGATGGCGAAGGCGGTCTCGTCGCCGGGCCACGCGTCGAGGGCGGCCTCGGCGAAGGCCACGCCGTGCTCGCCGCCGACGCTCTGCGCTAGCGCGGAGAGCAGCGCCGCGCCGGTGCGGGCGTCGTCGGGCTGGGCGCCGGGCGACTGGGCTCGGGTGAGGTACGCGCCGGCCAGCTCGCGGAGAAGCTCCCAGTCGTCGGGCTGCGTGGAGCGCACCTCCTCCAGCCAGGCGATCTGCGTGTCGACGGCCCCGAGGCGCCCGTGGAGCTCGGCGCCCTCGCGGAGGAGCATCCCCCGAACCAGCGGGTCGGCGGTGGCTCCGAGCTGGCGCTCGAGGAGCTGCGCCGCGAGCTTCAGGTTGCCGAGCTGGAGGTAGATCTGTCGGGCGGCCTCGATGGCTCCGAGCTGCGAGGGGTCGCGCTCGAAGGAGCGGGTGTAGTTGGCGACGGCGCGGTCGGCGCGGCCTACGTTCTTCGACCAGAGCTCCGCGGCGCGGAAGAAGAGGTCGCCCGAGGACTTCGGGTCGGGTCTCCGCCCGGCGGTCTGCTCGACGAGGGTCGCGAGCTGCTGAAACTCTGCGCGTCCCCCGTGGTACTCCCACAGAAATGACAGCGCCTCGGCGTCGTCGGGGTTCTTGTTGAGGCGCTCGTAGCAGGCGTAGGCGGCAGGGTCCATCGCAGGGCGGCGCGACGCTATCACGGGGCCTGTGGAGACCGGAATCTTTGGGGCCTGCGGCACCGAAGCGGCAGCCGCGGTGGAGGGGCGGTCACGGTGGCCCTCACACGTTGATGCGAGAGCGTATCGCGTCGATGTCGTAGCCCAGCGCCTCGAACTCCCCTCGACGGGCCTTGAGCCGCGCGATGAGCCCCGGCTCGATGTCGCCCTCCTCGTTGCGGGTGACGAGCCCGTGGCGGGTGCGGGTCAGGTACCAGGTGAAGAAGAGCTGCGTGGTCGCCTCGAAGGCGCTCAGGCCGACGGCGCCCGGCTCGTCGAGGACGTCGGCGTCGAGGCCCAGCGAGAGGTACGCGGCCTCGCCCCCGTCGGCGTGCTGCTCGTCGTTGGCCCACGAGTGGAAGAAGGTCGCGTGGAAGATCACGTACCGGCAGAGCTGCTTCAGCCTGTCGAGGCCCTCGGCGTCGGGCGAGGCGCTCGCTGTCACCTCGCTCACCGCGCGCCTCACCCCTCCCACCTCGCGGCGCAGCTCGTCGTGGTCGTTGAGCTCGCTCGCGTCCAGCCACGGGTCCCCTCCTCCCGGCGCGACGTGAGGGGCGGAGCGCTCCACCAGGTCTCTCGACATGGCGACGACCTCGCTCCAGCTCTCGGCGATGCCGACCGCGTTCTCGGTGAAGAAATGGCCGACCCACTCCCCCACGACCTGCCAGTAGAGCCGCCCCGCCTTCGCGAAGGTGTGGCCTACGGTGACTGGAGCGCGGGGCGACCAGCCCGCCCAGTCGCAGGCGCCCACCGAGGCGAGCAGCATCTGCTCGACCCCGCGCTCGCTGAGGGCCGACGCCACCACCACGAAGCCCTCGGGCCCGAGCAGGCTCGTCGCCGCCCGGTGGTTGATCACCACCGTCTCTCGGAGGTGGGGAAGCAGCAGCCGAGCGAGGGGGCTGCGACGGAGGTTGCGGAAGGCCGCGATCGCGTACTGCTCGACGTTGAGGTGCGCCCTGGCGAGGTGCGCCTCGACCTCTCCCCAGAGGGCGTAGCTCACCCTCACAACGCGCATCGCCCGCTCCCAGGGCGCCCGGTCGGCAGGGGTGTACTCGACCGGATCGCCGGGCGGAGCGCCGGGCCGGCGTCGCCGGAGGGTGATCTTCGTGGGGACGAGCCCGTCGCCGCGGCGCTCGAAGTAGGCGCGTACGTCGGGCGCGAAGTGGCAGCCGTCGAGCTCGTATCCCTCGTAGGAGTACTCGACGTAGAGGCTGCCGTCGGGGGCCACCCTGAAGAGCGCGGGGTTGAAGCCGTTGAGCATCCGGTCGACGAACCACTCGTCGCTGCGGGAGCGCCCCGGGGCCTCGCGCTCGGCCTCCAGGGTGCGGTTGAGGGGGTAGTCGCGCTGCACCTCGGAGAGCGTCGGCGCTCGACCGAGGGACACCCGCTGAAGGTGCTTGAGACGGATGGCGCTGACCTCGGAGACCACCGTATAGCCCTGGGATTTGCGGGCGGCGCTGAAGTCCTGGGGGAGCGCGTCGGCGATGCCCTCCCCGGTGGCGACCCGGGCGAGGGGAGAGCCCTGCTGGTAGCTCCAGTAGGGGACGCGGCAGGCGCCGAAGTCGTAGTCGAGGGCGGTGACGTCATCAGGGCCGCGCACCACATGCACCACGCGGCGCTCGGTGGTGGACCCGCCTCCGGGCTGCGCGCAGCGGGTGAGCTCGACGACCCTCAGGTCGAGGTCGGGGACATCGCCCGCTCCCGCGTCGGAGGGGTCGTAGGCGATGGTGAAGCACCCTTCGGAGTCGGTGGTGCCTCGGCCGAGGAAGTCGTCGGGCGCGCCGAGGTCGCGCTCCCACAGCTCGACCTCCATGTGCTGGAGCGGGCGCTCGGCGTCGAGGAAGAGCAGCCTGCCGCGCACCCTGTGGGTGGGAGCGTGGCGAGGGGCCTCCGGGGCGCGCGCGGCGGCCTCGCGTCGCAGCCGGTCGAGGGCCTCCAGCGGGAGCAGGCTGAGCAGCCTGATCGAGAGCGCAGTCACCGCCTCGCGGGCGACGATGCGGAAGAAGCGGAAGCGCGGGGGGGAGGAGGGCATCGCTACGACACGGCGCCTTCGGACACCCGGGCCTCGGCGTCCACGGAGAGCACCGCGTCCTTCACCGAGGGGTGCGCCGCGAGGTAGGCCGCCACCGGAGCGATCACCCGCTCCTCGATCACCCTTTGCAGCGGCCTCGCCCCTCGCGTCGGGTGCCAGCCCAGGTCGGCCAGCCTCGCCCTCGCCCCGGCGCTCACCGACAGCCTCACCCGCCGTCGCTGCAAGCCCGCTCTCCCTTCGGCCTTGGCGATCTCCAGGTCGACGATCTTCAGCACGTCGACCGGGGTCAGCGCGTTGAAGCCGATGACCTGGTCGAGCCGGTTGAAGAACTCCGGGCGGAAGTGCCGCCTCGCCGCCCGGCTCGCGCTGTCTCCGGCGCTGCCCTCGCCGAAGCCCACCGCGCGGGTCTCGCTCACCCCGAGGTTGGAGGTCATCACCACCACCGTCATCCGGCAGTCGACGCTCGTCCCGAAGGAGTCCGTCAGCCGGCCCTCGCCTAGCATCCCCAGCAGCAGGTCGAAGACCTCCGGGTGGGCCTTCTCGATCTCGTCGAAGAGCACCAGCGAGAGCGGCCGCTCGCGCACCTTCGTCGCCAGGCTCTGCGACCCCTGGCCCACCGCCAGAAGGCGCTGCCCCGAGCCCGCGAACATGTACTCGCTCATGTCGAGGCGGATCATCCTCGCCGGGTCGCCGAAGAGGTACGCCGCCATCGCGCGAGCGAGCTCGGTCTTGCCGACGCCCGTCGGGCCGAGGAAGAGCAGCGTGCCCACCGGGCGCTCGGGGTCGTTGAGCCCGGCCTTCAGCCTCGCCAGCACCCGGGCGGCCGAGGCGCAGGCCGCGTCCTGCCCGATCACCGAGCGCTGCAGCGTGGCCGCGAGCGCCTCCGGGGTGACCGCGTGCTCGTCCGCGATCAGCTCCTCGGGGATGCCCGAGAAGCGGGCGAAGCGCGCCGACACCTCCCGGGGAGACAGCGTGCGCGTGGTGGTGTCCGTCGGGTCCTGCGAGGCGGCGATCCAGTCGAGGAAGCGCACCGCCTTGCCGGGGAAGGCCGAGTCCCGCTGCAGCGTCGCGAGGTGCGTGGCCATGCGCCGCACCGCCGACGGCGGCATCGTCGTGCGCGGCAGCTTGCGCTGCGCGTAGGTCGGGATGAAGCGCAGCACCGCCGGGGTGGCGGGCTCCTCCACGGACACCACCTGGAAGACCTCAAGCAGCGCCCCGAAGCGACGGCGGCAGGCCTCCAGCTCGGGGCGGGTGCACTCCGCGATCACCGCCAGGGTGCCCTCTCGCGCCGCGGGGAGCAGCACCTCGCCGATCGATCCTCCGTCGGGCTGCGCCTGCAGCAGCGGCACCAGCCGGTCGACGAAGAGCAGGTCGCCCTCGTGGGAGAGCTCCTTCACCAGCGCGAGGCAGCGCTCCTGCCACATGCCCACGTAGGTCATCCCCGCGATCATCCGAGTGGCCGAGGTCGACCACATCCTCGGGACATGCCGCTCGGGGTGCGCCCTCCGCTCGGTGAGCAGGCTCCGAGCGAGCCGACGCAGCAGCGAGGTCTTCCCCACGCCCGACGGACCCACCAGCAGCACCGAAGGCAGCGGCCTTCGGGACACCAGGGTCACCAGGGACACCAGCGCGGGGTCTTCCCCCACGGGCATCGGCAGCCGCCGGCGCGCCACGCGCTCGACCCACTCGTCGGCCACCGCGGTCACCGTGGGAAACTCCCTCGCCAGCTCCTCGCCCTCCTCCTCGTCGCTCCCTCCGTCGAGCGCCTTCGGGGTCCACTCGCTCACCCACTCGTCGCCGAAGCGCTGAAACTCCATCAGCGCCCCGGCGCTCTCCCCGAGCAGCATCGTGCTCACGGCCTGGCGCAGCACCTCCGGCGCGATCTCCAAACTCTCCACCACGAAGGACCACCCGAAGCGCGGCAGCACCACGCGAAACCCGCCCTTCTTCAGCGCGCTCCAGGCGTAGGTGAGACGCAGCGGGATCTCCCTCCGCCCGATCACCAGCCGCTTCTCCTGGGCCACCTGCGGGTGCACCTCGACGGTCACCTCCCGCGTGGCGAAGCTCACGTCCCAGAGGTAGCGGTCGAGGGCCCCAGGCTCCTGGGCGATGGCCCTCTGGAGCAGCGCCTCGAGCTGCCTCTGCACCTCGTCGATGCTGCGCCCGATGGCGCTCGGCGGCGGAGGCGAGAAGAGCCCGCCGCCATGGTCGATGAGGCTCCCGCTCAGCAGCCCCCCCGCATGAGGAACGAAGTACACCCGCAGCCCCGGCTTTGCGCTCACGGCCCCACCTCCTCTCGCGCCATGCGGGTCATCCAGAGGGCGGGCAGCGGGTCGGTCACGCTCGACGCGCTCATCACCCTGGCGGTGCCCATCACGTAGTCCTCCATCGAGAGCGGCCCTGGTCGTCGCGTCGGGTCGTAGCGGATCGAGCGCACCACCCGCAGCGCCTCCCCCGTCTCGGGGCCGATGGCCGAGAGCGCCTCGGCGGCGGTCTCCCCTCGGCCGGCGGGTCGCACCCTCACCACCACCAGCTCCGGGGCCTCGTCGGGCGTGTGCCAGAGGTGCACCCCCTGCTCGTGCTCGAAGAAGGCCCGCACCGAGAGCCCCACCACCCGCAGCGCCGCGCGCCTCGCCTCGGGCGGTGTGCCCGCGGGCGTGGCCGCCGCGCTCTCCACGGCGCCCCTCGCGAAGCTGTACGCCGACGCCAGGGCCTCCAGCAGCCCCGGGGCCGACGAGCCGCCGTGCATGCCCTCCAGCCGGGTGAGGGTGATGATCACCGAGTGCTGCGTCGGGTCGTCGACCTCTCGCAGCGAGCGGGTGAGCGCGGTGACCTCCGCGATGGCCGAGAGCAGCTCCGCCCTCATCGGGACGCGGTCTGGCGTGAGGGTGATGCGCCCGGTCTCGTCGACGTCCGTGAGCTCCCAGTCCGTGGCCTCGGAGACCCGACGGGAGAGCGAGGCGAGGTGCTCGTGGAGCGCGTCCCCCCGGGCCCTGAGGGCGTCGAGGTGGAAGAGCGCGTCGCTCGCCTCGGGGCTGCCCGCGCGGTGCTCGTCCACCCGGTCGTGGATGCGCTCGGAGAGCGCCGCGAAGGTAGGCGACGACATCGCCCCGTCGAGCGCCGCGCCCGCCTCCCTCAGCTTGCGGGCGAGCGTCGCGCGGTCGGCGTCGATGAGCTCCTCCAGGGGGTAGCGCGCCGGGATGGGGTCGGCCTCTCTCAGCGCCCTGGCCTGGAGGGCGAAGCTCCCCGGGGCTTCGCCCACGTCCACCCGGAGCAGGGTGAGGTCGGCGCGGGCCACCCGCACCAGGTGGTCGGTGAGCGCGGTGCCCACGCGGTCTTCGAGGTAGCGCTTGAGAGAGCGGGCGCCGTCCTCCGCGCGGAAGGCCTCGGACACCACCCGGTCGAGCACCGCGGGGGTCCAGGAGACGAAGACCCCGCGGTCGACGAGGCCCTGGCGCGCGGCGAGGCGGCCGAGCTCCCTCGCGGCGACGACCCGGGCGACCTCCGGGGTGAGCGGAGAGAAGGCCACCACCCTGTCGATGCGGTTGAACAGCTCCGGGGGGAAGAACTCCTGCACCGCGCGAAGGTGGTCCCTCGTCGAGGCCACCGCGTCGGAGCCGACGCCCACCACCGAGTCCCGGCGCGCCCCGAGGTTGGAGGTCATCACGATGATCGAGTGGGTGAAGTCCGCGGTCACCCCACCGGCATCCGTGAGCCGCCCCTCGTCGAAGAGCTGCAGCAGCAGGTTGTGCACCTGGGGGTGGGCCTTCTCGATCTCGTCGAAGAGCACCACGCCGAAGGGCTGCTGCGCCGCGTGGCGAGTGAGCAGCCCTTCGGGGGACCAGC